>Ga0224511_10002443_pt1 | contig 12516 bp, 5 predicted proteins | sample SF_May12_sed_USG_2_FD_169988 | JGI IMG/M metagenome (GOLD analysis project Ga0224511, IMG submission 169988) | Sediment microbial communities from San Francisco Bay, California, United States - SF_May12_sed_USGS_8_1 | ecosystem: Environmental > Aquatic > Marine > Sediment | place: USA... | reverse complement strand
TTGGTGAAGCCATCGATGTTGGACGTTGTTACAGACATGGTTAATGCCGATCGGCGCGTTACGGTGCGCGTTATTGCTGACGACCTGGACGTATCCTGCCCTACCGTACATCGCATTTTGACTCAAAACCTAGGGATGTCGAAGGACAGCGCCAGATGGGCCCCAGGCTTTTAAAGGACAGTGAATAACAGCGACGAGTTGCCAGTTAGACTTATTTTCTACGTCGGTTAGAGCGCGAAGGTGAACGTTTCCTTAATCGCATTATAACGGTCGACGAAACTTGGATTCATCATTTTGATCCGGAAACAAAGTCGGAGTCCAGTATTAAATGCGCTATTTAAACTAGTAAAACTTAAATTTGTTTAAACTTATTTAACACATTAAATTAAAAAAATTTGTTAAATTAAGGTGTAGGTTAAACTAATATTACAATTGGCAAACACAGTATTCCACAGCTCATATTTCTGTCCGCAGGGGCTACGCCAAGACCTTGTTGATGCAATTGCCAGTATACGATTCGGGCTGAATCTGTGCGATGTCATGTTCCACCAACCTCATCGCGCTGCATATACCATGCTTGATTTTAGTCTGCTTGGATTTTAAGTGAAAGAGCATCCGCCATATTCTCCTTATTTAGCCCCTATGGACGTCCGGGTATTCCCAGTAATCAATGCGATAAGATCATTTTTACGTGACTGGTACATAGCTACGTTTAACATGTGGCAGTATAAACATCAGAATGTGTTAGCATTATAGCGGTGATGACGTTGAGAAAGTTCGAAGCTTACTAGACTTATACTGTAGATGACGCGCTGATTCAGGTTTGGAGCCCGGCAATTTATGTTACATGGTGTTCGTTAAATGTATATTATACATATAATTACAATGTATTTTATTTAATGATTTATTTTATTGAAAAATACAGAATCTGATGCAAATGCGTTGTTTCATTTTTTGTGAATATAAAATCGTTTAAATCGTTTAAAAAATACTTTTTACAATAAAATTCTACGAAAATATCGAACAGCCCTTGTTTATTTATTTTTTATCAAAATAAAGGAATAGTGCTGCATTGAATCAATCAAATTAATCTATTTTGACAAATGTAAGTATCAGATATAGATAGAAATGAAAAAGACGTGTCCTAATTGCATGTAATAAAGGCATGTCCTACCGTTATAGTAAACGTTTGCTTGAAATCCTGACAAAGTGCGTGAATGGTCACTTTCAAACAAAACTGTAATTTGTGATCCACTGGCGCACACACTAAACGGCGTGGGTGGTCTGTAAGTATACCTGCAAATGTAACATCATCGTCTTGTTTTGATTTTAAACTAGGCCTTGCCACATGATGGGCTGAATAGCAAACATAATTATGTATGATATGTTTTCATTGAGTCATTGCTCATATGCGGTTTGGTAATTTGCAGTATCAGTGTGTTAATTCCAGTATTTTACTGCAAAGTATATTCTTATATATGGTTATTTTGTTATTTTGTTATTTTGTTTCGAAAACGTCGGAAAATTTTATTATTTTCGTCTAAATATTTGTCAACAGAAAATCTGGAAAAGGTCAATGTGCTTCTTATAACTTTCGTGAATTTATTTGGTCAATAATTTTAGCGTTGAGACACATGCAAATAAAGTCCTGACAGCCATCACTTGTTTTGAAAATATAAATTTGACACATTATTAACTCATTGTAAAGTCAATCATGGTTGAAATATTGTTTCGGCAATATTTAAACAACAAAGGGTACTGTACCGAACATGACCACAATCAGCTTAAATTGTAACGTCGTTATTTTATAATGTAAAGTTCTTATAAAAGTGGGGCTTATTCAGTAACAGGAATCTTGAGGTCATGCAAAAACAGCAAAAATATAAATTTTTAGTATTAATTTTCGAGCGTGCATACAAAATTTACAATTATTTAGAGAGAAGAGAGGGCTAATATAAACAGTTCAAAAGCCCTTAATATGAGTATATAACATTTGAAAAAATGTTATTATTGTCATGAGTCCCGACGCAAGTTCATTTGGTAAAACAATTCGGACATACGCTGTCATAGGTCGTAATACTAAAATTCACGAACTGAATGACGTGTTGATATTTCTTTATGACACAGTTATGACACAATTTATTTTTGCATGTGTTTGTGCAGTAACTATGACTGAACTTTTATGTTTAAATATCTTTAAGACTGAGTCATAATGGAACTTTCGTGACCGCACAAGATTTTAAGTGACACGATGGGACAGACACGATTCCTATAAAGCATGTTAAGTAAATGACATTGTGAGGGGCCTATTGGTAAAGCACTTGACTGCCGACCCAGGAATTGCGAGTTCGTTCCCCGGCTCATGCAACTTAAATCAGAGGAAAGAAGTTTTGTACTGGGGCTTCGCAACGAAAGATTGTCACTTGTATCAGTGATATACACTAGGCACGAAAACAGAACCTGGAACAATTGTTATTGGGTAACATTTGAAGGGACCCGGGTTTACAGAATAGTATTTATTTTTGAGACTGCTGTTTTGTTTACTTATTTATGCTAGGTACGTCGTGGTGTGTTCAAAATAGTTCGGTAATGTTACTAGCTCTATGCATAACAGACATCTTACATCAACTAATCGTAGTCCATCTAATTATATCTAGTTTAAACAGTTAAATCCCTTAAAGTCACCAGAGCACGGTTTGGGCATTAACATGGGAACAATCTAAACTATCCCTAAAAGTCTAAATAACTGCGTACATGTAACAGAGCGTAAACAATAGACCTGTACCATGTGCTAGTTTTGAAGAAAAATGTGCACAAACCAGGACATTTCCAATATACCATTCATTTTGAGGGGACATCATTTTCTTGTCCACGGACACAAAAAGGATTTACCTTAAATTACATGCATTTTTTATCTCTTTCAATATGTAGTCAACAAATTTTTTAGTGTCTGCCATTTTACATCACATTTCTTTGCTAAGACTATTTCCTAAATCATATTTTAAGATAAGCACTTTTCAACCCAAATTTATGTGCTCTAGCTCCTTTAAAACCGTAGAAATTAGTGAAGAAACATTGAGAGTTTATAACGACATAACGGGCACATGGTCTCGAGCCAGTAAATCATCACTGTGCTAACGCTTGACGGATTCCATTAAAACTCCATTAATCCCAACAACAAAGTTGGTTGTATGTACGCTGGTCTGTCAAAATACTGTGTCGTTTACTAAAACTAGTCTCTGTGTTAGTCAAAATCAAGGTCCATTGGACTAGAGAGTTTAATTAAGTTAATTTGTATAATCAGTAGGACGTAGTCCATGTATATGACGGGCACTATTGGTCTCAGGTTAGTAGATCTTTAATGAGCTAACTGCGGCATTGCTCTGAACTAATCCCTTTGCAACTTGATTTAAATTCCCATCACAAAGTTACATGTGCAATCCTTTACCACAATAGTTTGTTGTTCGGTATTTTTTCATCTGCATTTTTAACCACAATAAATTGTTGTTCGGTAAAATAGTCATATTGAAAGTCTCAAACCTCAAATCCTTTTGCATTCCTTTTCTTGTAGCCTATGCAGTATTGTTTTCTCATTAGAGACCACCCTAACAAGGTTGCATGTAATATGTAAATAATAAGTTTAGTTATTTAAAACGTAACTTTAACTATTATTCAAGAACCTGTATCTATTTCATGTTCCTGGTGTGGATGCAAAAATATTTCCATAGAAACTTCGTCTATCCACACGAGAAATAAGTATTAAATTGACGGGCGTATAACAATGAAGGAAGACGGACAACGGCAGGACACAAAAGCTCACTTAGAACACTGTATAGTAAGGTAAGGTTTACCGACTAAACACGAGAATATAAATTAAAGGTAAACCTGCAAAATACATTAGCATACATACGTTCTTATGGGAACATTAGCTAAACTTGTCCCATCAAAAACAGATACAAAATCGCGTAGGGGCTCGGTAAAAAAACTGACAAACTCCACACAGGCTCTCCCGGTCGGCACAGTTACATTGTACACACAAAAAGCGTTCGTCGGGTAGTTATCTGGGTAATTTGGAGACGAAAAGTTGTTGGCTCCCTCATACTGCCCACCACATGATACTGAAGCATTTATTGTTGTATATTATTGATTAATATTTTATAATGGGTTTTCACAAAACTTAGCAGATAAAAACAATACCAACGTGGTTATTAATAAATTAATTAACTGTTTTGTGTGTATCTACCTGCTGATAACAATGTTGATTAATATTTTAATAAACATATATCTACATGTATGTAATATAATTTAAACTTACCTTTGTCGGAATCTGCCATGGCGGTTTCTGAATATATTAAGTCAAATACTAGTATAATAATAGGGAAAATAATTATATAAACTGTAAACTGTTAAACATATCAAACAATAAATGTATATACAGTAAAAACCCTCTAAACCGAATCCTCTCAATACCGGAATCCCCATGAAACCGGACGATTTCGTCGGTCCCAAATTTATCCCTTCTTTTTTTAAGGTAGTAAAACATCCTGAATACCGGATCCTCTCTATTCCAGATACCGGACAATTTTTTCGGCCCAAATTGTTAGATACAATGTAATTTGACCTCTCAATACCGGACAACCTTAATCCGTCAAAAACTAATATTAAAACTGCATGTAATATTCCTTTTCATGATGAAAAAAAAACACAATCAAAGTCCAATTAGTGGAGTTACATGTAGTTAAGATGAGGTGTAACGCCAAAAAACCAGACCACAATCGATGAATATTTTTGTTCTCAATAGATTTAAGATTTAGAACTTTTGTAGTTTGAGAAGTTGTTATTTGACATTAGTGCAGTGATTTTGCTTGATGTTGAACAAGTGTTACTTTTGTATGTATTAGCTTTTGCTCATCATTTTGCTTGTACATGTATAAGAATACATATTTTAAGTTTTAAGAATGTTGATAGGTTTTATTATTCAGTTGTATATTTTTTTATTTCGCACGTGTTAATTTAATTCAAAATGTATAGGCAAATAGGAAAATGCCCTGTATACCGGAATTCTCTCTAAACCGGACATTTTGTCTGGTCCCGTTGGTGTCCGGTTTAGAGGGTTTTTACTGTACAAACTTTCACACTTGATTGTCATACGAGATGTAAATTGATTAAAGATAAGCTGAAAAGCTGGTATGTCTTTCCGCTTCCGGTTAGAATTGCGGCTCAAAAATGGAGAAAAATATTTTTTGATAAATCAAAGTGTGTATGACTCTTGGCTTAAAAAGTGGAATAAGTGTAAAGTTGATGTCAAGATGCTTGTCAAATATTTGAAAAATAGCTGACCAAATACTTGTTTTAAAGAAAATTGAGCATTTTCTTTGTGTAAAATCTGAGTGCAAGAACTGTGTACATAACATTAGATACTTTGCGATTTTTGATGCAGAACACATAACGGTACCTACGGGCCACGTCCGTCTGATCTTATATCGCATTAAGGCATAACGACTCATCTGCTACGCCAAGGTAAGGACAACAATGAATGGAACTAATCCTAAGCAATTAGTAAACGCAAGTATTTTTGCGTATTAAGAAAAGAAAGAGACTCAAATTTCTTCTTCGACGAGAGCGAATATGATTCGAACTGCGATGACGATCTGCCGTGCGCTCAACCAATACTGCAGCAGCAGTTTTACCAATATATAGACGGGCTTTTAGACGGGTTAACGAAAGACGACTAAATAAAAAATGAACCGTTCCGCAAAATTTCAAGCTCCTCCCAATGCGGTAGATTTGCTTTGATCTTGTGAAGGCTTGTAAAGGGGTATTTCTTTTGTGTTTTCTACGTCAGATTGTCACCACACAATATAATCCTAATCTACTAGATTAAAATTGACAAAGTACTGCTATAAGTGATCATGATTGACAGTTGCGGATCTGTCCATTGTTGAGACTCTGTCATTACGAGCACTTTCGGGCCGACGCGTACCGGGAACGACATTCACAGAGGGCCCGTGGACGTCCAGGATGGCCCAGCTAAAGGCTTGTCATAAGGCGAAACTCCGTGCACAAGACAAGAACACAAAACTATGCGTTGGACTGCTATGTGATTCAAGCGTTTTTGAACGGGGAGATAACCAAGGACATTTTATACATTGTCCATGCAACCCAAAAGGAACCAATGCTTGTAGACGCTGACAATCCGAACTGGCTCGCTTAACCAACCCTTTAAAGAAGAAAGACGCCACATAACAACGCCGTGGAGAAACCATCAGGAAGGAATCCATCATATTCGGAGTCTGTACAGCAGAACGTTAACACTTTCAACGACGTCGCACACCACCCGCCCTCGACTATGCCGCCTTCCACCGCCTGGCTTGAGAGAACAGATGAACGCGGGGATAGCAGTATTCACTCGAACAAGCGAATCAACAAGGTGGCGATGCGCAAAGCGTTAAAAGCCGAACGAGCGAGAAGAGGAAACAGGAACAGTGCACATCGAATGCCATGTCAACGAGAGCTTATCCGATTGCAACCCTACAACATGTACATCCAAACTTACAGCCGTTAGAAAAAATGCGGAACGTTTCATATTACGTCGGTAACATCGATCGGCATTCCACTAAGGACGACATCTACAGATTTTTCAAAGACAATAACGTGCACGTGACATTTATACGTCCGTATAGAGGACGCTTTGGTAATTCGCTAAAATCAACGAACCCGAAGAACTAGAACCGATCATTGATGATGATTATTTCTGGCCTGAAGAAATCACTTACCGGAAATGGAAACCAAGAGATGAACACAAGGCCTAGAGAGCAGCCTCCCGCTCGGCACGCCGACAACGCTCGGCCCCCGTTGATCATTCCCGCGACCGCACGGACAACCACCGGCACCAGGGATTCACTGCCGCTCGTGACGATGACAACAGAAGAGACGAGCGAACCCGCCTGTCGCACACCGCATATGGTGATTATTCTCGCGACCGCACGGACAACCACCGGCACATGGGCTTCACTGCCGCTCGTGACGATGACAACAGGAGAGAAAAGCGAACCCGCCCGTCGTATACCACATATGGTGATCATTCCCGCGACCGCACGGACAACCACCGGTACCAGGAATTCACTGCCGCTCGTGACGATGACAACAGGAGAGACGAGCGAAACCGCCCGTCGTATACCGCATACAACAATGAGGACATGGCAGGTTATGGGGCAAGAGAAAACAAGCGTTCTTACAACTCAGATCGATCACATAACAGACGCTTTACGAATCACTGGGTCGATTCGTATGCTAGTGACAACGTTGATGTTAACTAGACTGTTGTACTATTGTTTAACCAGCGTATACCCAAATCCTTCACTATGGTTGTTAATAAGTGTATACTATCACTGTATGTTATATATTATCTCACATTTGTCTTTGCAGTTATGCATGTGATTATATTGACATGGAAGAGTAGAGGTATTGTGTCGTCAGCGTTCGCGCTGTCCGAAATGCTAGATCGCTGTAACACTGATAATACTCCTATAACAGAGCATAATTTTTTGTCTAGATCTAAAAAAATTTTTTTGATAGCATACATTCAGATTATACCTGTATAGTCAAACTTGATTAGCACTTTAATCAATACGGTCCCTTAAAATGTGGCAAGGGAGGGACAGCAATTATATATAAAAATGTTTATCTTCTTGTATTAGCAGTTTTTTTATTCACATAGAATTTGTGGTATTGAAGTTCGCACTAATGTCTGTACTTCATTGTTTATATTTTGTGTGTATCTACCTGCTGATAATAATGCTGATTATTATAACTCTGTACTTAATGGAGCTTGAGCACAAAAAAATGGGTTGAAATGTACTTATCTTAAAAACTGATTTAGGTAAGAGTCTTAGCAAAGAAATGTAATGTAAAATGGCTGAAACTCAAAATTGTCTTGACTTCGTATTTAAAAAGATGACACATGCATGTACTATGAGGTAAATCCTTTTTGTGTCCGTGGTCAAGAAAATGATTTCCCTTCATAATAAATAGTATATTGGAATTGTCCTGGTTTGTGCACTTTTTTCTATGGTCTATTATGAAGTTATTTAGACTTTTAGGGATAGTTTAGACATTTTCCCATGTTAAACCGTGCTCTAGTGACTTTAATGATGTTCAAAGTACGTGTATTTTGATTCACTTTACCCATGTTGGAAGCGTATTAATCGGCGGGGACCTAAACGGTCAATTTATACAAATTCAACAGAGTGTGACCAGCAATATAAAATCAAAGAGTCCTACTGACTTTATCATAAACAACAATCTAGTGTCTCTTCAAGAAGCATTTGGTAGATACAATGACCATACCTTCATTCCGACAAAACGGACTTTAGACTACTTGCTAGTGGACAAAACATGTTTAAACTGTATACAGAGCTTTGAAACTTGAGCAAAAAGCGAACATTCTTACATCAGATCACATCCCAATAATGTGTTCCCTGAGAATGCCGACACGTCACATAGAAACATTGCCTACCCGACAGACGATTGCCTGAAATATGTGTAATGTTAGAAACATTCAGAATTATGAAGAAGCATTGACGCGAGAACTAAAGTGCATAGAGTCTTATGAAAGTTATAAGTGCGACCAAGATTTTGTGAGTACCGTCATTATTTCTGCAATTTAATCCGCTGAAAACGTTTAACCTAAAAGCAAATTTAACAGCAAGGCTAATCCGTACTGGTACAGTGAAGTAAAAGAAAGTCACGCTGAGGCTAGAACATTACGCCAGATATGGATACAAGAAGGACGGCTACGCGTGCGAGAAGCGGTCGCATACGCAGAATATAAAACGGCGAAAAGAAACTTCACACGAATCCAACGACGAACAATGGAACATGAAAATAGATACATAGACCGACTCGATCGGGCAGCAGAAGTATAGAATTGACTATAGACTTTTTGAAAACTTTAAAAAAAACGTAAAGGAGATTAAACTTTCGAAAATTGCAGTGAACTAATAGTGGATGATGTCATATATAGGGACGATAATGTGATCAGAGGATTCAAAACACATTTTGAAAACGTGTTCAAGGGGAAAAAAGTATGATAGACAAGAACATTTAAAACCAGAAGAACTTCAACAATTAGTAAACGCAAACCCGTCTTATGAGTTTAAACGTTAAACAAGCAATTTTACATTTAAAGAGATAAAGTCAACTCTAAAGACGCTTAAAGATGCTATTTCTGTATCTTTTAGGTCAAAATTGTTTACATTATACATTTTAACCATATTTACACTATGAAACATACTTCCGTACTTATGAGAAACTGCCAAATAAAGTTATGCATAGAAGTAAAATATTACAGAAAATATGAATTTGTTGAAAATGTGTGGCCCGCAAATTCGGCTGTGTTTATTTACGTTTCGACCCATTGCGTCGAAACAGTTAAATAGCTTCACTACAATCGATAGTCTAAATTAACTTGGTGGTGCAGTGGTAACGCATCCGCTTTGGGTGCCAGAGGTCCCGGGTTCAATTCCCGGCTCCGGCAAGGGTTTTTATGTTGGATTTTTTGTTTTGTTGTTGTTGTGTTTTTACTTTTTGTCCAAAAACACATTATTTGTCACAACATTTTGCAATTCCCTTTGCAATTGTAATTTATTAAGCATACTTAACACAATGCAAGATTTGTGACCGATTATCAGGGAATAAAGATACAGACCTAGCATCTTTAATAAACGGCATAGCCCAGGTATTGACAATATTCTTAACTAGCATTAAATGTCCGGAGAAGATCCGGTTATAACAGCTCTTACAACTTTGTTTAACTCCGTCTTATATAACGAAAGGACACCCAAGCAGTGACGACCTTCCTAAAGAGCTCAAACGTACCAATCTAGGATGCAGTGCTATCATCCAAGAGCGGTAATCCTACATTCGCCGATTATATACGCTTTGTTGCATTATCTCCCTTTAATCTACAATGCATAGTGGACAATGTGTTTAACTGCATGAAAGAGTGGCCCTGTTACATTAATGTGAACAAATCAAGCATTATCGTTTTCAGCAAAAGAAAACGCCCACCCGATGTCGGGATTATGTATGGAAAAGATTTATTTGAGCAAACAAACTCAGCTGACCACCTGGGTATTAAACAAGAATCTAACTTAAAAATCATTAATCGTATAATTGAGCGCTGTCATTGGATTAAACCCGATTATCTCCATATCTTTGTACAAGAAAATAGTTATCCCTATTGCTTTGTAAGGTAGCGAATTATGGAATACTATGACATTATCGGAAACTGTTATTGTTAACAAATTACAGCACTACATTGCTAAGAAAATACAAGGTTTTCCTAGAAGAACTAGATCTGATATGTGTGAGTCTATGGTCGGTTGTTACAAAATTGTCTCTTATGTTATTATTAGACAGATTTTGTTATTACACAAAATACTTAGTCTTGATTTAAACAGTACAACTAGAAACATATTTGTACGGCTATATATGCAGTTCGGTTTCTGACATAACTATCAAGTTCGGATTTATTTCTGATTAGGGTGGCTCTTAAAATGGTGATTTTTCAAAAATCGTAATTTTCTTAAGTCTCACCCCTCAAAATTGTTCCATTTGATGAAAAAAAACTTTGTGGAAAGTTTGAACAAAATCTTTTGATATTTAGGGGTAGCTCATAAGCCTTGAAAATAACAAAAAATGTGAAAAATCAACAATTTGTCCAATAATTCCATCCATAATTTATTTTCTGCAGTAGAACAGGCCTTGTTTAAACCATTAACATCGCAATATGTCTTAAGAGTTGCATTTAATACTTAAGAAGAGAGTTTAAGATCACACTTTTAAGTGTATTACTGCTGTCCGAGTATAACCTGCGAAGTTGCTAAACGACTTGCAGAAAGAACTGAAGCTGAATTTAAATTTTGGTGAACATTTCACTGTATTCCTGCATGAGCGCAACACCATGCTTAATTTGATATTAATTAACTTCTATAAAGCCCTCCTCTCATTATCTTGCTTGTTTATTTTTCGTCTCAGTCAGGATCAGCCTAAAGAAACTCATGCAAAAAATCCTCCATTTAACACTATTTCATAGACCGCAGTGTAACAAACTAAGATGGATGTTGTCTATAAATGTTTTAAAGAAAAAATCTGATGTTTTATATTTTAAACGCCCAATTCTACTTAGTTTTTGATGAAAATCTGACATCACTGTTGCAAACTTTACGTGGCTGACAACTTCTGGGAACAGGTACCATAAGTAATTGACGTGTCTTGAATCGCCTCAAATACAGCAGCAGCCTGGGTTGCACCAGTATATCCCAGATTGTAGCTTAGCAATTGGCAGAAGTGGTCAAACATATTTTTCTGTCACTTAAATTTGGAGACAGTCAACTTTTTCTTTTCCAATTTAATCTTTAAAAACTTCCCAATTCAAGTGTACTTAAAGTGGAACATTAATCAAATTTGTTTTTGTTTACCTATAATTGCAATTATATTATTACCATTTTGGCCTAACCTGTTTGCTCTTTCGATAATGACTATTGTAGCCTGTCGGCGATACTTAAATGAGATCTATAGTCATTGCAAGCTCGTTTGTTATTGCACCATTTTCTTCATTTATTTCCCTATACGAGTAAACCCCCTCCCCAAAACATCCCGTGTGCATTTTTCATCTAAGTTATCACCCTATTCTGCTGTGTCAGAAGCTTAACTTTAAGAAATAAGCTTAGCTGTAGAACCACTTTTTAATGACAACTTTCTTCCTTTTTGTGTTGTTTGGTCTGAATTCTAATTTCGCTTTCATTGCCTTTTCACTTTTTCAGTTAGCTTTTTATGTATTCACTACATTTAACTGAGCAAGCAGAAATCCTTATTTTCTTGTAATACAGACATACGGGTAAAAGCATAGGTATGAACAATATATAAAAGGTTATCACACTTGGAAACAAAGTCTGACTCTTTTGCCAGTTGAGTTGGTGAATTGGTTTCACCTATGTTTTCTTAAGAATGTTTCACTCTTTAAACACTTTCTCCAGCTAAGTTTGACAGTTTGGCGATTGTTTTATTGGAATGCTATTTTTAAGCAGTCATTTGCTATTTTTGTTATAGTAACTGCAAAAGATTGTCTTAGTTGGAGATCGTGAAAAAGCCCATAATGCATAATTATGTAATTGTGGTAGTTTGCTCCCTTTAAAACTGATACTGGTTCTCCAAGAAGAAACAACTCAGCTTTTGATCTTGTTATCATTGCTATTGTTAACACCAGTAAGCAAGTATGTTTGTTAATGACTATAAGATAAACGTTTTATTCAAAATACATTTGGCACTTAACTGTGTACAGTAATTATCATTTATTATTATTCTTATTCTTCTTCTTCTTCTTCTTCTTATTATTATTATTATTATTATTATTATTATTATTATTATTATTATCATTATTATTGTTATTATTATTATTATTATTATTATTATTATTATTATTATTATTATTATTATTATTATTAATATTAT
>Ga0224511_10002442_pt1 | contig 12517 bp, 5 predicted proteins | sample SF_May12_sed_USG_2_FD_169988 | JGI IMG/M metagenome (GOLD analysis project Ga0224511, IMG submission 169988) | Sediment microbial communities from San Francisco Bay, California, United States - SF_May12_sed_USGS_8_1 | ecosystem: Environmental > Aquatic > Marine > Sediment | place: USA... | reverse complement strand
TTTTGTCATTAACTCTCCATTGAGCACATTCAAAGGACTGAGGCTGATTGAAGGGCTGTCTTGTAACTTGTAGGTTCTCTCGATACAACAGGGCAACACCGCCACCTTTTCTGTGGGGCCGAGGAACATCATCAAAACGAAAGCCATTCTGGGATAGCTCACCACGTAAAGCAGCATCACCATCCACCCTCAACCAAGTTTCAGTAACTACACATAAATCAATCTTTTGTTCAAACACATGTTGTAACAGATCGGCTGATTTTCCACGAATAGATCTAGTGTTAACGGTTGAAAATTTAAGTCTACTTTTCCTATTCTGGTTCAAATTGTATGCACGATCAGGTTGAAGATGTTGTAGATTATTATAGTCGACTCCTCTTGATCTCTGGATACCAGCCCGTTTACCTCTATAATGTAGTATATGGTAATCTTTTAATCTTTTCAATACTTCACTGTTCAGCATAATTGATTGTCTGGGTACTGAACGATAGGAAAATAACTGTTCTCTACTGTACTGCAGTATTGGTAATCCTCTATTGGTGAAAATGTGTTCACTAAAAACCCTTTGTTACAACTGAAATGTTTCAAATGCAAAAAAACTCCACAAAGACAATATAATTCCGAAAAATAATTTCAGCTACATGTTCCTATGATATTCATAAATTAGTATTCCAATTTTCAAGATTTAATATCCATTTGTCTTTGCACAATAATCCAATCTGTTCAGAGCAAATAGTATGCAGCCTTCACATGGCGCAACACAACCTAATAAAATCGAATATAACGATTCAACTCGTACACATTGAAGAAACTAAACGTTTTGCAGAAATTGCAAAAACATGTTTAGAAATGAAGCAATTTTACGCTTAAGTTACATTTTGTCGATGACATATGTTATTCTTTATATATGTCACTACTATGTTGCATTTGGTCATTTTCGTCGACACCTCGTTACTAACGCAGTGAATAAATTTTTATGACAAAATTTAAAGTCCTGATAGACCAATATTTTAAGGCTTGTTGTACTTGTGTACTGTGTAAACGCATGTTTACAGTATTTATTTGATTGTTGGCTTAGGCTAGCTTTAGAAATAGTTAAATTTCTTTCATGCTTAATGAACAAATATGAGGATTAACAGAAGAAAGATAACCAGTGAAATTTCAAAAGTTATCGTTTCACTGCAGCTTAAATTATGCCGGTGTTTCTATGACGCTGGGGTTGTTTTGTACCCGGCACACTTCAATAAATTCAACATAACGTTTATAAAGCTAGGAACAAACGACGTCAATATGATGACGTCAGGGTGTTATTGTTTCCCGCGCTATAACGTTTTTGGCTATTTTTGCCTAAAAGAAAGAGAAAATTTGTTGATTAGTTGGTGTAAGATTAAAAGGACAACGTACGTTTAGGGCCGATTTTGGCCTCACAATTCTGAAAAAATAAAAGTAAAATATATGATCTGGTCTATCACCTAAATATACAAAGCTTCGCATTCAAAGTTATGTATGGAAAAACCCAACGCGGTAAACAGATGACGCCATATGCGCACGCAGCACGCGCTCTTACCCAAAATAGCAGATTTATCGCAATTTTGACACATTTAACGTTAAAATAAACAGTGATTACAACCAAGTGTCATTACCATATTTACACCGTCGATGTATCACGGATCGCTTTAGCGATACTGAAGGTTTCGTAGTGACACTCGACTGTGATCTATGTTAATTTAAAAAACATCCAGAAAGTATATTTTTTATAATTGTTTAACGTGAGGAGGATCTCACTAAAAGGCGTCGCGAAACGTCACGGAACGTCGAGAAGCGTCATGAAGCCTTTTTATGATTTAATTTAACGATTTTGCAAAACAATTATATTTTATTTAAAATATAACCTTTTAAATGAGATAAAAATGAGCATAAGGAATGTTATGTGATATAATGGACTCCAGCTCAAGATTACCTCGCACAGAAGCGTCGCGAAATCATAGTCTCTTAACTTAGTATTTAGTCTGACATCAGTATATTCCATTTTAATTTCAATTTAAATAAACTTTAGAAATGCCATTCTGACATTTTTGACTTTTTGTACTAAGGATTTTCTCTTTTTCAGCCCTTCTTTGTTTTGATTTTGTATTTGTTTGCTTTCCTGTCGTTTTGTTTAATTCCCTGGTGGCCTTGTTGAAAAGAATGAATGGACAATTTTTTTCTGTTTCTTCTCCAGAAAATGTTGAGAAAGTGGCCTTGTTAAAAGAGTGAATGGACACTTTGTTTTTCTTTTTCTTCTGCAGAAAATGTTGAAAAAGTGTGAGGTTTGCTGCAGCGGAAAACTAGTTTAAACCCCCAATGTTTTTCATTGACCGTACCAAGGCGGTAATTCAACATTTTTTGGAGAAGTCCTTTAAGTAATTGAAAATTGAAAATAAAAAAACAGAAAAATCCGAAAAACACAAAAAATAGTTATTTCTTAATGTCTATTGTGTCTTTGTATACTCCGTGTTTTGTTATGTTCTGTGTGTTTTTGTACGGTCCATTTTGTCATGATGCCCATAAACTTGACTTGTCCACATTGTTTACAACATTTTTTGTACATCTCTTCTATTTATAATATTATGACGTCATTAATCAAGCTGATGTGGGGCTGAACAGCGTATTAAAACAGTCTGGACAGGGGTATTCAATGTAAAATTAACGAAAACTGTCGCAATTAGCATGAAACAAAACAGAAAATTGATCCCGGATCAATCGTGAAAATGCTAATTTACGGGATCACTCGGTGAAATATAATGCCATCTTACGCTAAATTCAACAAATATCCTCTATGTCCTTATGAATCAAATGCATTTAAATAACAGTTGTTATTTTTTGCAAGAAATCATAAACTCATTATTTTGAATAATTATGGCAAATGAAACACTGACCAATTAAAATTATTGAATCCAAACGTGCATCTGACGGGGGATATATACATCTTCTGTTTATGTCTAACCAAACTTCGAACCTTAATACACAAAAATACGTCTTGGTGATCACGTGTTTTTGTGCTGTTCTGTATTTTTGTTTTTGTATGGGCCTTTTTAATGGTGCTCGTAACTTTGGCATTTCTACATTATTTAAAACATTATTTCTTTGATAGCTTCATTAAGGAAGTGTTAATGTTAATGGTTTGTAATTCAAATATCTTAGTTAAAACATTCCCAGATTCATTTACCCATGTTTTATTATTCCATGCCAAAATAAAGTCACTCATAAAGTAGAAAACACATTTTATACACCTCGTTATTTTCTTCCGCTAACCCAACCAATAATTTTGTATCTATTTTTATTGTGACAACTAAAAGACTAGTTGTAATTGGTTTTAATACTTCTTATAATCCCAAGGACGTTCGTTGAGCTATGGCCGCCAATGCCTAAACCGTTTTGAGCTCACCAACTCGGGACAGTAACTTACACTTGCCTTTCTTGAGCATAAATACAAGAAAGTGGTAACAATAAATATTTAATGACCACATTACAACTTCAGTTATTGGCCGGAAAGGGAGTCGAACTCCGACATATTAACTTTTTTAACATTTTATTGAATACAAACACAGTTGTACAGTGCGTCTTCTAACTTTACGGCAATTCACCCACTCTGAACTGCAACCTTTATAGCTGATGTTTTAACTTACATATGAAAATGCTATTTTGTACTTTGTATCACTTCTTCGCAAATATATTCTTCCGTTGATGCCTTATTGTGTGTGTGTTTATATACACCATAATGTTATTTGGTACACAGCACCGCCAATCATTATTGCCGACAACAAAAAACTGAAGGTCGCTGCACAACTTCTTAGAGGGTCTTCATTTTCCGTGAAAATTTACTCCACATCCAAAGTCACTGTTGCATTGAAGCGGACGCATTCACCCAAACTTAACGCATCCGACAGCAAGAACACGAACCTGTCGTACACACCTCAAGTCACACCAAATCAAGTACAGTTTACGGTGTTTAACAGGACCGTTGGTACTGACGGTTTCCATGCGTTAATTAATTTCACAGTCACGCTAATGGACGAGTTTGGAGAATACGACTTGTTGGTGAACAATAGAATTGGAACTGCAACGCAAGTTGTTGAGATTGTTTCAGAAGGTGTGTATTTGGGTTCCATTATGTCTGTTTCTATTTGTGCAAAAAAGATCCATTTTAAATTTAGAATTTAAATGGACCGCAAGAAAAAAATGCAATATTTATAATTGTATCTGACATTAAACGCAAAAGCAATTATCTACCAAAATAACTGAAATAATTATCTGTGAACAGATTTTGTTTTGTGTATTTATTTTACATACCAGTTCTGTAGTAGACATTAGCGTATGGGCGGCATACTTTTGTCAAAGCTATCCCTCAATGGTAATTAAAAATGTTACACCATGGACGCACTGTATCCTATACGCCGAACTACAAGATGCATTTACACGAATAATTCCAAACAAAGGCGATACAAAGTATATTGTAAGCATGTATGTCTGTTGTTTTGTTTTACTACGAACTGTGCGTGTACAGTTATATAAGTGAAAACGCATTATAAAGTGAACTATTTCGACGGACAAACATGCTGAAATAGTGTTACGTTTGATTAAACGGGATTTAAAATTGCAGGTCCTCCCAGTTATCCCAAAATACTAAACGTCAACAACATTAACTACAACTCGGCCGTTGTGTCTTGGATTGAAGGTTTCCACGGAGGCTTCGAACAAACTGTTCACATTGAGATAATGTCTGAGAAATCCGAATGGTCTCTTAGTTCTTCACAGCGTGTATCTATTGTGGAGAGTAAGGTGTACCACAATACATCAATCTCAAATTTGGAAGGCCAGACGACATATCACGTGCGTCTGTTCGCCAGCAACATACGAGGAAGCAGTGGCATGTCTAATATCTGGAACTTTACAACAACAGGTAAGTTAGTATTTTCATAATTGCAAAATAGTAGAATATAAACTAGAATTTTTTAACGAATGACCTAAAATGCAATCAGTCAAACAAATATAATCATACTATTAAGATTGTGTATCTTCTTCATAAATATTCGACATTTCAGGTATTATGTGTATTTTTTTAGCTGGACGCGTAAGCACGGACACACTGTTATATATATATTATACATATGTCAGTGTCTTCTACATGTCGATTTGCTGTTCGTAAAAATAGATGCACCAGCATCGTCAACACTGATAGCTGGGGCTGTTGGAGGGGTGGTCGGTGCAGCCATTGTTATTGCTTCTGTCATCGTCATCGTTATCAGAAGAAAGCAGCGCGGACACAAAGGTAGAGAACATGACACACGTATTCATATATTGTGTAGTTTAAAAAAATTCAATGTACTTAACCCTTTGCCATGTTTTCCATCCAATAACACGAATTCAAGATTTATACTTTACTGATTGCCGTTAGTTTATATTACATGCAAAACCGCTATGACAATCGACATATACGAAGAGGTTTTAATAACTTAACTATGAAAAAGGAGTAAACATTTAAAAATGTGGAACGCTCAAAATAAACAAAGAGTGACTTATAATATACAGGAAATATACCTTAGCATAATAATAAAACTAATTGCATAAATTTATAGACTTAGTTTATGACAATTTGTTTGAATATTTTTTAACAAACGTAATATGAAGTGACAAAAACGCTGTTTAACATTCGTCAATTTTTGTATCAGCTTTTTTCTCAAAGTTACTGTTTACGGTGTACATGTATTTTGATCCATAGCGGCTGGGCGTCTCTAATAGACAGTTCCTTAACTGTCAATCATGATCATGTATAATTGTACATGGTCAATTTTAATCCAATAGATTAGGATTATATTGTCAGCTGACAATCTGACCTAGAAAACACAAAAGAAGGCATACTTTCTGTTTGTGATAAACCTTATCACAAGATCAAAGAAAATATGCCGCTTTGGGAGGAGCTTGAACATTTGTGGAACTATCCATTGTTCGGAATTTTTTCAATCATTGTTAAAAAACTCTTCAAAGTTGTTCATAATGTGTATATGCATTTTAACCAGGCCACGTTCATTTTATTGGCAACACTACCCGGGCACCCCTGGATCATGGCACTTTTTATAAGCAATAAATAATTTCACGATTTTGACACGATTGTTAATGAGTTTTCTATAAGAATTATGTCCAATATTCTAAGTATATGTACAGATGTAGAACCAAGTCCATGTGAGGTACTTAGGTGAAGATTAAATTTTGGTTACTTTAAGTACATCGTACAGTGTAATTCTTTTATATGGGACAAGGATTTCCGCATCAGCTTCCGGTGCTGAAAAGCTTTATCTTGCACCCAACATGGATGACACGTGTGATTACGTCATGATTACCCATGCACTTTCTTTTGTACGAAATCGTATTTATTGTGCTGTGTCTGGACGGGAATGGTTAAACATAAACGTTCGGCTTCGTGCAGCAAGGCAGTGGCACAGCAAGCCTAGTTACAGCCTATGGTCCACTACGCCCTCGGGATGGATTTTCAATCCACACCAGGAAAACATGAAATAAATTTATAGTTAGCCCCCCTTACCTTAAAGCATCATATCGTGGATTTAACGACAACACACACATGCTAAAAAGGCGTATAAAGTTTCGGTACCGTTCACGATGAGTTCTGCATCATAATGCGTTCATCTCGTTGTTAATGTGTACTGATTTGTAACATGTTGAATGACTTGTATGAGAACAATTACAAAGTTTCGTACTTTTGCATTCTGTTTTGTCTAGAATGTTCACAGAAGGCAGTAGAATGCTATCTTCCAAAAACATTCGTGATTTTAATACACACTTCTATATTGTAGCTTAAACTAAAATGATGTTCTTAGCAAAACTCATATCTAGTCTATTGATTTCAAATGTAATCGCAGAAAGAAAGAAACATTTCATACTGAGTTTAACTTAGTGCACAGACTATTGCTGGTAATACTTCCTATTTTCTGATTATCTTAACGACAGATTACAGTAATAATTTTACCACAAGATTGTTGCAAACCTCATAGATCTAACACATTGCAATGTTTGTGGTCAAATCTAGTCAGGTTATGGTGTAAACTTCTAATAAAATTCATTGCCTGTACCAAGGCGGTAAATTAGCGATTGTTGGATCAATTATATCTATAAAAAAAAGATTTGACATATACAAACGGTTCATGTTAAATTGTTACGTCTTTGTCTGCCTGTTTCTTGGTTGATTGTGTTTATTTTGAAGGGCCATATTGTTATGATGCCCTTAAACTTAACCAGGTCTGATCTGTCTGCAACATGTTTCCTTCTTTGGTTTTTCTTCAATAAGAAGTACACATCAACTGTTATAATACACATATATATATAGTTGTGTGGTCCAATCATATGATCTACAGTTACATTTATCTTGAACAGATAAATACATCCTTATTTTTCAACACAACAGTATATTTCTTTTTAACAACACATTTATACAATAACTTGTTCCAGAAGCAAGCGCTGATGGTGTTACCAGTCACATAAAAGGAAAGTAAGACAATAATGTTCGTGTTAACACTATTATAAATTAAAATGTACGCAATAACAATATATATTGTTGATTACCTGATACAATAACATATTTATGTCTATGTATTAAAAGCTCAACAACGGCAACTGAGATTCAAACTCTAATTACAAGAGGAGTTGTGTATTTGTTCTCATCATACCACTGTCTTAGAAAAAACAACACAACATGATAGCACGTTTGATGTTGAATTCATAACGCATACCTATTCTATCTATATCTTTGTATGTGTTGCATTTATGTGTATATTTCAGTAAGTTGTCATCACTGTCAGCAGATTCAAACTCCAATGATAATGCTCATGGTAAGGCTTTTACTAGAACATATGTGCGGGAACGTTTCAAATGCTTCACCTTTTTACCTATACGTTTGACCTCATGATTGCGGAAAGCGTAACACTAAGAGTTTATGTATAGAACAAGGATGGCATACTTGATAAATGCAGGTTTAAGAAGTAAACAACAACAGCAACAAAAACTACACATACAATCATATATGAATATTAACCTGATACGATACTTTAATACAATAATAGCGACCATAGTCAACGCCGTTCAATGCGCTAAGCACTCGACAGCCGAGACAGCAGAATATAGTAGGGCATGGAATATAGTAACTGTTTAACTGCTTCTACGTAATGCATGTAGAATATAAGCGAACATTACCTCAACTGCGGTAAACATTTTTCATCAGTAAGTACTGACCTACATTTGAGCATATAAGCGTAAATATATTAGTCAGTAGCTCATAATTAGGTGATAATAGTTTAATGCTAAAAGATGATTATACATGGTGTACAAACGAAGAACAGTCTTAATAAATAAAATTAATGTTTAATTACACCATTTTGGTTGTTTGTTTTCGATATTTTAAGCCGTAGATAAAGAATTAATAAGAAAAATAATGTTCTGCAGTCGAGACAGTCAATGCGGCTTACGTGAGTTTTGAAGGTGCCAGTGCGGTGTATGCTCAACCTGACCGCAAGAAGAAGGTTGTTGAATCATCGGGCGATGTGTATACGACTGTCAACAAAACCAACAAAAACACCAAAGGTAAACTAGCAATGGTGAATCCCGTACACGATATTCGTGTACTTCGACTTAACACATGTGTAAAAACCGAATGGCAGTTGACCAATAAGTTCTCATCTCGGCAAATGATATGTTTACACATTTTGCTTATGTTTGGATGTGTTTGAGTAATTGCTGACTTTGTGAATATTGTTAAGTACAATGTACTTACTTATCTTGCAAACATTAAATTCATTTATTTTGATATCGATCATGATAATACACAATCATGTGTTTTTACACGTTTAAGAAGAGTTGCCAATGCTTTTAAATACATGTGCATGTTAACACTTTTAAGGTGGATTAAATGCAAAGTATATGTCCTCATACCGATTATTAACTTATGATTAACTTGTACTGTATATTATGTTTATGATACTAACATAAATAACGGCATTCTTTTTTCCATCGTTTGTTAGAAAATAATTCATATATGAGTCATTCGTTTAACATCATATCAAGCAACCTAATATGTTTAAATGATTTACAGGGTTTCATTTATTGTTTTATGAAAAAGGCATACAATCTATTGTTTGGCTACGCATCATATACGGACTTCAAGGGAGTTCTTTAAGTATCACACAGACAAACTACTTTTATATCAGCCATAAAAATAAGATGCATTTTACTTGGTTGACATGTAATGCAATTTTACAAAGACGACGGATTAATTTTCGGCGCAGCTGTGTCAGTGGCAAATGGCAAACGTTGTAGGCAAATCCTAATTTAAACTTGCCAAAAGCATACTTTAAGAATACAATTTAGTTATATAGATCTTAGTTGATTTTGCTTGTTTGTTTGATGTGTTAAAACAATTTTTTGTTTTAGGAGAAAAGAAAGTGAAGCAGTCGAAGATGAAACAAAAAGGTTGTTCTTTTGCATTTTATGAATGACATATTCGTTTATATGAATGATCAAAGACACAAGTACTTTGAAACTATTTGCCTAGTCATAGGGTACAGAGATTTATACGCAGATATTTTCATGGAACGCTTTTTTCGTCTTAAATTAAATAGGTTTTATCTTCGTGAATTTTATTCTTGAAAAAAAAATGCTGACTATGTACATGCCGAACTATTTTATTATCAATTAAGATAATGTTTTCTAATCAGACATTTGGTTACCGTTAGTAAACATGTAACGCAAATTAATCACCAGTTCTTCAACTGTACACATTAATAACCTTCCCTTCCTTTCAACAAGGAAATATCCCACCTGTGAACAAATGAATGATCGCAGATCCTTTTAAATGTTCCACGCGGTAACCGCGCCACTGTTAATTGTTTATTAAGGAATGCATCAATAAACAACAATGACAGCTTTTAACCAACCAGCGCATGTATTCATTATTCAGTCATTTCGATAAAATGTGTTTTTCCAAATTTCAGGGAAAGCGTCCCACAAAATGGAAAAGGAGAACAGTCAATCTGGTAACATGTTCGTTTGGGTTGCAGTTGAATTAAATCCATCCGTATGTCAGTCCATCCGACCATTCACCCAAAACCACACAGCCACCCAGAACCCAGCAATCCCAACTCTTATCGAACAAAATCACATCCAGCCTACTAACCTCATCTATCCAAAACCAAATACACCTAACCACCCAATACACAACCACACAGCCCACAACACTACATACATCCAATCTTTATATCTATACATCCATCACATCCCATTAAAAAATCAAGCACCCACCCACCTGACCTTAACAAGTTGTAGGTAATGACAATGATGTAGGAAACTTATAGTACTTTTAAAATACAATTTTGAAATGCTTAATTACATAGAAACCCTTTCAAAAAGTTTCACATATCTCAGAACACAGATAGAAAGGAATCTTGCGTCAGATCGTTGCTTTAATTAAGTATACACTTTTTAATATTCCGTACGGTTATGGTAATATTTTTTGTTTCAGACGTTTACGAAAATGCGCCGAGCCCGAACACAGCTCCAAAGGTAAGATGTTGTTGTGTTCAGTTATGTTTTTGTTTTCCGTTCGTTTGACTGAGCCAACAATGAGTTTGTGTTTATCAGTACAGAGCCTTTTCACTCAACATGTGACTGTCTGGTTTCTTCTACGACATATAATCAAACCAGACATTGCGCTTTGTCTAGTTTAAGGCATCACGGAGTATGTGTATCTCACAAGTTAAGGCTTGAAAACATTTCCATCGGTTTTGAGTTAAGTGGAAAAGCATTGATTTCGAATTATCAATTGACATCACATAATTCTATTTATAAACATGTATAATAAATTACCAAAACATTACTTGTTTCAAAATAATGAACAGTGTTTACATAAACAATACCCAAGATATATATAGTGTTTAAGCCTTGCAATTGACTTAGCAATGATCACTGAATACATAAATTAATTTTTTTAAACATGTTTATTTTTCTAAAATAAATATCTCAAAAATACGTTTTGGTTTTAAAAAAGCAAATGCCACAAAGTAGATATTCTGCAACTTACATATCGCTTACAATGATGGCATTCCCCTTTCATCAGTTTAATATAAGATTTGAGCAGAAGTATGCAGAAGGAATACTATTAACTGTATAAAACGAATTATGCATTTCTTCTAATTAGGAACCTTAATTTTTCTAGAACAATAATTGAAATAAACTCAAAATACTAGTTTGCAATGTCTAGTTTTAATGTATACTAGACTCATAGCACATGCATACAAGTGTTATCTAAGGTTCGAATACTGGTCTATAATATATACATAAACTTACTCTTCACTATACATTTGAATTGTCAATATTCATCGTGTTATTTGTTATAATGGTATCAAACAAAATGTTTTGACTTCTTTTCAATCTCAAAAACGCGCTGCATGAAACGTTAAACCAGAAATGATCACATCGTCAAAGCGAAGTAAACCCTGATATTTAACAATGAAAATGATGTTATGCAATCCATGTCAATGCTCATAATGAATGGTATATTGGAAATGTCCTGGTTTGTGCACATTTTTCTTCAAAACTAGCACACAGTACCTATTGTTTATGCTCTATTACGGAGTTATTTAGACTTTTAGGGATAGTTAAGTTTTTTTCCCATGTTAGTGCCCAATCCGTGCTCTGGTGACTTTAAGAGTTTTAACATACGCTTGTGCCGGAACAGCTTCAAAAAAGAAACACACCACATGAGCATATGGTTCTGCATACATTTGACAAAACTTAACAATTTTATTTTAAATCACTTACAAACACATTTACTTTGGTTTATTTTGATACCAGTTTTAAATAAAGGAATCCCACATCAAAATATTTCGTGGCCCCCGGAAATCACTGAGGGAAATAAAGTCATCGTTTAAAAATGTTCTATATAAGGTTATTAGATTTATAATAACATACTTATTCGTTAATGTCGCCAATTGTCATCTAGAGACTGGTGAATCAAGACGGCCTGGTGTATGCTGACCTGGACTTTCCAGTGGGACCGAAACCTTCAAATCAGATAATCCATAAACGTGAGGATATGACAACGTACGCTGATGTTGATTTATCGAAGAAAGCTGCCCCTCTTCCTGACGACTCTGATAAGGAATAATGGAAAACAAGAAATACCATGTTATTTACATTACCGCTGCAATGAAAGCTAAAGATCACAAGTTTACAATATTCAATTTCATAAGCATGACATCCGTTAGCAAAGCGAAGCTTAAATAAATCTTAAAAAAAGCAAAATTAGTCAACATGTTTTTACAAACGGAAGAGGTGAAAAGAGAGGGAGAGTGTTCTGTTATTTCTAAACATGATAAAATATATAATCCATAAAAAGCGAGAGTGTTGTATTACAATTAAACATTATAGAACCTAATATAATACGAGAGAGAGAGAGAGAGAGAGAGAGAGAGAG
>Ga0224511_10002441_pt1 | contig 12519 bp, 11 predicted proteins | sample SF_May12_sed_USG_2_FD_169988 | JGI IMG/M metagenome (GOLD analysis project Ga0224511, IMG submission 169988) | Sediment microbial communities from San Francisco Bay, California, United States - SF_May12_sed_USGS_8_1 | ecosystem: Environmental > Aquatic > Marine > Sediment | place: USA... | reverse complement strand
CAAGTATGACTTCATTGAGATTGAGGAGTATTTTATTGTAACATGCAATTTCATTGGAAGAAAATTGGTCTCCCCTGCCTCATAAATATTCATAAAAATGATACTTTGCCAGTCAAATTGCCCAGGGTACATATGGAGTGTGTAACGGAAGAAAGTACTGTGGTTGCCGACGATGTGTCCACCTTATCTTTATGTGATTGTCTGTCACTCCTTCTGTGCACCAAGCCTTCTACCTTTGCATTGGACTTAACTTGTACATAATAGTAATAATAATAATAATAATTATAATAATAACAATAATAATAATCATCATAATCATCATTTTCATTATCATCATCATCATCGTTGTTCACAGAGTCGTCAGATTCTGAAGTTTGTGACCGTTGTTATAATTATGATATTAAAATGGTCAAATATTTAATCCAATCAATACATATGCATTATGTCTTAATCACTGATACCATTTATATTACAGGTGAATGGTATTGGTCCAACCTTCAAGCTCACTGTAAACCTTCAGAACACGTCTCTCAACAATGCATCAACCAACCTCCACATCACCTTCGACTTCGATGACAAGCTCTACAACTTCAGGAAAACATACATCCCTGTATGTTCTTGTGCTAAACAAAACCTAGCCTTGAAAATTGGATGCAATTTGAAATTTTGTGTCATTAAAATAAACGATTGATTGTGGGGGAAAAACCTGCAAAAGTTCCTTTTCACTGCTAAAAATGAAATCCTAAAATGTGTTAATGAGGAGCTCTAGTTCTAATTGTTTCCTGGCTTTGATGTGGAACATTTAATTGCGCACAAGCCTGTGATATTTAAAAAAATGATTTTAATGAATTGAAATTTGTGTGCCATGTTGCTAATTTTGACTCATTTGTTTCCAGAAAAATATTGACAAGGAACAAATCTTAAATGTCACTAGGACAATTTAAGATATCACATTAAACAAGAGGGCCATGAATGACTTGGTCCTCTTACCCGAGACTCCTTGACCTTGCCTAATATAACCATCTTTTATTTAGCTATTTTGGTATAGGGTCACCGAAGAAGCATACCAATAAAGTTTTATCAAACATGGTTATGCAGTTTGGGAGGAATCTTCATTTGAATTTTTTTATACACATTATTTACAGGAAAAGTCATCTGTAGGGTTTTCCTATGTAATTAAATGTAAAATTGTAACCTTAAGGGAAGCGCCATTTTCCCCATGTGTACACCTTGAAAAAACAACTGTATAGACCCTCAGGTTGATGTTATATTTGATATCAAATTCACATAGACGTATATATAATCTTAAAAAATCTTCTTGTCTTAACCACACAGAAGGGAATACATTTAATGGAATTGGTCTGTTTCATTTTTGAAATTTAATGCCTACAATGTTTCAATGATCGACCTAGGACCCTCACTGGCCTCTTGTTTATTATAATACAAAGATTTTTTGTAAATAAGTAACAACATTTAATAACAACATTTTACTTCTTTACTGTAAGAGGTGTGTAATACATGAATATGTTGTTATGCTTATTCCTTATGATTGCTTGTAATAAGTTATGGGTGTGTTATTGTACTGCAGGTGCCTATGCTGGTCCCAGGACTGAACTACACATTTGAGACGTACATCGAGTGCCTGAATGATAAGGGCATCTCTGATACCGTTAAGGTGAGGCACTCATCATTGGCTTGAAGAGTTATTTTATTTGATGTAATCTTTCTTATGTAAAGAAGTATATTTCACACTTATAGAGCATTATAAGTGAATGGATGAAATCATTGTTATGTCTACTTACAAAGTAATCACTTTTATAAAGGATAGATTCACTGGAGATTACTTTGGTTTACACTCTTTATCCTAAAAAAAACTATAGTTACATGTTTACATGTAGTTCTTATATTTGTGTGTGAACAATGCCTAGGGGTTTCTGTAAGACCTACGTGTCGAAGGCTAAGACGTTACCTAGCTAATGTGAACTCCCTCCCATTTATAGCCTTCCTACTTCAGACCTGGTACCTGTGACAGTGCCTATGTATATTTATATTCTGCCATGTTGTAGGTGTATGTACTGAAGGACCACACGAGCGTTCCCATCATTACTGGCGTGATCAGCATGCCGGTCAGTGAAACGCTGGTCGTCGTGTGACACTCCGTCACCATAACTCTGGTCATCAGTTAGTTCCTTCATCATATTTCCACAGTAACAGGTGTTGCAGTTGTGTCAATATGCAAAATTGAAAAAAAGTAAATTTGTGTTAAAGATGCTAGGTCTGTATCTTTTAGGTCAGAATTGTTTACATCTTACATTTGAACAATGTTTAAGCAGCGAAATCTACTCCCGTAAGTATGAGAAACTGCCAAATATAGTTATTCTTGCATGTAAAAATGTTACAGAAAAAAGCATATGTTTGGCCCGCAAATTTGGCTTTGTTTATTTAAACAGTTAAATGGCTTGACTACAATCGATAATGTCAGTTCACTCGGTGGTGCAGTGGTAACGCATCCGCTTTGGGTGCAAGATGTCCCGTGTTCAATCCCCAGATTCGGCAAGGTTTTTTTTGTTTCATTTTTTGCTTTGTTGCTGTTGTGTTTTTACTTTTTTGTCAAAAAACATATTATTTGTCACAGAAGTTTGCAATTCCTTTTACGATGTTAATTCATTTAGTATACTTAACATATTGCAAGATTTGTGACTGATTATAAGGGTATAAAGATACAGACCTAGCATCTTTAACAAAAGTATGCTGTGAATGAATTGATGCGCTCTAGTTTAAACATGAACTGTAAAACAATTTGGCAAGTTCTAACCTTAGAGTGTGATGATTTGTCAAGTGCAAGGTCTGTGATCATTCCTGCAAAGTTGATCCCCAACAAAGAGATACATAAAGAAAAACTTTACTTTTAACTCCACTACCGGCACTTAAGATAACAAACTGAGAACGCCATCATCAATTAGAAAATGCAAGTTTTCTTTATCACCTAATTGGAATAACAAAGAACTTGTTATATAAATTATGTTAACTTTTTTTTCATGCAGATTAAAAAAAAACACTGTTGCTCAAAAATATGTGTATCAATAAAATTGGAAAGGAAAGTAATTTTTAACATGTTTACCTCTGCTTAATATTCAAACTGTTTTGTTTCAAAAATGAAATAATACAAAATGGGGTAGTCTTCTTGTTATTCATCTTAAAGCAGCTGACCTCCAGAATGTACTAGAAAATCATTAGTTTCAAATAATTATTTCCAAATCTCTTCAAATATATATAAAAGTTGTTAGAAATCAAAATAACGGTTAAAACCTACATGTTTTTTTTTTGCTTTGAAAACAGACAATTCGCTTTTCTGCCATCGGGATATTCCTACTATACATGACGGCTACTGCGTTAGTAACGCAGTAGATTATGCAAAGAAAAACTATGTTTTACCAATGATTTTGTCAACTGAATTAAGGGGTCAGTAACAATAGATTTCTCCACTGAACATGACTAGTATTTACAGTTAATTTTTTTTTTTCATCTGTTATTTTTTTATCATCTGAAGGTCAGCTGCTTTGAAATGTCACATTCCTTGATGCTAATAGGGTTATGATTCTGCTGTATGTCTGCAAATATGTATTTTCAGCCAGTAATCCTTACATCTACTGTATCAACAGCAACGTGAACAACCAAACTGTGTCCTAAAGCAATGTGATGTTCTTCACACTTTGTTATTAAATGTCTATTGTATCTTGAACATTGCCAATTGAAGTGATGTAAGATGTGATTCTATAAAAATATTTCCACACAAAATCAACTATAATAACATCCTTAGATTGTCAAAGTGCCAGTGTTTTTGTCACAGACGTTTTTATCACGGAGAATTGCTCTGTTCAGTCTGTGGATTTATGTTTCTGTATTTAGAATAAATATGTTCTGTGATTTATTGTTTCATGGAGATACTTTCGTTTAATTTATTTATTTGAGTTTTTGTCTTTGGTCTGTACTTTCCGTCCAGTTTATATGTTCTATATATTATTGATTATTGTGATGATTTCATTTGTCAATAGATTTGCATGAGCTAAACTTGTGTCTACATGTACAATGGTATACATGTATATGTAAACATGTTTGCAAGCATTAAATAATTATGTACTGGTATGCGATTTTACTTGTGCTACATGTAAATGGTTTAGGATATTTGTATTTGAAAGTACATACATGTGTTTTAAATTATTGTTTATTGATTTGGCATATGCAGTAAATTCTGAAATTAGATCATGTTTGTTATAAGGTACATGTAGCTTTTGACTGCTTAATTATTATAAGGTTTTCTGACTATAGTTCCTCAAAACCTGTGTTCACACATTCAACCATGTTGTTTTAAGTTGACTTTATCTGGGAAAAACAATCAGCATTGATAAAACACAATAATGTCGGTCAGAAAGAAAGAAAACTATATATGTTGGAATGAATAACATACTAGTAGTACATAAACACCAACAGAGCACACGTGCATATACTCAACCATAAAGTCGAGGCATTGAATTTAATGAATTGCCTGTGCAAGTGTAACTAAATGGCTTTTACGAGATTCCAACAACTCGAGCAATATTTTTTACTTTTAAAAAGAAATGGGTTATGCCCAAACCGTTGCGGTGACCATTATTTTGTCTAAATTGCCGCTTTAGATTATAATCGTAACAACTCGGCCATTTCCGTCCTTTCGGAAAATAATTTTAAAGGAAATCGCCGAGGGGTCACGATTGTTTAGATTAATGAATAATGATTAATGTTCGAAAGAACAAAAAATAGTTTTTTATGTTTATTAATTCATAAAATACTCATAAAGAAGGATACATGTGTCAACAGTCAACATGAAGATAATGTACACGACTTTCTTTGAAAACAATGGCTTTGACAAAAGTACTGCGTACATAAGTGCATAGCTTCTAAGCCACACTACATGTAGTTCTGCTACACGAAACGATGTTATCAGAAGATGAATTAAGCTAAAAAGATATTGTACTGTTTGCTCTTAATATCCAACTGTGCTTATGTTGGAAACAATAATTACCCAATAATACGTACCCCGCGTCTCCATGCTCACTCAGATGGACTTAAAGAGTCTAACTATGGTTGCTATGGTTTCTAATGTCGTAATAATAGCACTCGTACCCTTTAAAACGAAGATTAATGCGTTCATTACTTGTTCTGATAATTTGTTTTTATTCTGTACGTCTGTTTATAGACAAACCATTTCAAAATAACAGTTTTGGTTTACAAGTTGACGTTGTCAACAGACTCACCACACATCGACAATAAGAATTGTAAAATAAAATTTCCGTTTAAAAGGAATGGTTTGCCATGTTGTGAAGATGCGAATACATGCCGCTAAAAATAGCATTACATCATCATAATAGGAACAACTCGGCCATTACCGTCTAGCAAATGTTCGGTAGTTTCAATCTCCTCACAGCGATTACGTCACGCGTTGCTACTTTAATGTACTGTCAAGGGAAGTAATCACTGCGGGGAGTTTGCGGTAGTTTACGTAATAATATCGGAATCGCCCGAAACTCGACTGGGTCCCATCTCCATTGAACGGCAAGGGGTCAAGCCAACAATGACCTAGCTATCTTGGGTAAAAACGCGACGTGTTGAAAGATTTGTCAGGATCAAGATGGACACATCGGGCAGGTGAATTAGTTTGGTTTTTATATCTGGTAAACTTTGAACACATTGTATTTATTGAACATGTATATGTCCATAAAATGTTTAATGCTTCATTGTCGGTTTGCCAGAACACATTAAAACTATACATTTTAGCATAGCATGTTCAAAATCACACATCTGTTTAGATGGTATTTTAACCAATATAGCATATACAATTTAATTAGGAATAAGTCGGCATATCCCTTGAATATTAAAAGATTGAACTACTTTAAAGTAATAAATTGCATATGTTTTACAAGCCATCTTGAATTTCATATCATCCAAAATATAGCACTAAGTCTTGGTGTTTGTAGACAAAACATTAGCTATAAATGTATTATTGATTCTAACAAATGTTTACATCTTATATGTTTTCAACCATCATATTAAAAAAAGAAAATACCCCATACCGTCTGATTTGTTGGACGCCAACTCAGATCAGACCCCCCCACTAACGCTTACATGTGCACCGAACCGACATGCGATGCAACTCAAAGAAAAATGTTTTCTCTTTCAGAATAAAGAAGAAATGTTTTAAACAAGACAATTGCCGGAAGGAATGATGAGACAGAAATGTATTAATGCAATTTTACCGTGATATTGTAGTTGTACAGTTATAAGGCAACACTACCTCAAGTGATTTATTTACAATATAGTCTATTATGACGTCAGACGACAATTTTTTCCACTGTCCCGTGGCAATGTCACCACCACGTGCTAGATGTCGCCCTGAGACGCTGGTTGTGTACGCAAAAATAGCATATTATAAAACAGTGTAGATTGGTTCATTGTTTTCATTGTTTCTCGCTTTTAAGATATTTTCTTTTAATACATTACGCATTTTGTTCCGTTATATTTTGTATGATCACTTAAAATTAATCAAAAGTCACAGTGAGGTTGAAAAACGGCATGTAAACATGCAAAAATAAAGCATTTACGCCACATACAGTAACCCTTAATACTGTACCCTAATGTATATATATACATGTATGATCTCTAGGTCATATTTTGGACCGGCACGTCAAAGTATGTCCATCCGGAAGATCTGGAATAACATGGTACGAGCGTATAACGGTATGATATTTACGAGTCGACACAAATTGCCGACACTTAATAGATCTAGAATCTTAATCGAAGGTGTTTTTTTTCGTCGATAGGTTTTATAATGGGTTTTATGTAGCACACGTTTTAGATATGTCTTTTTAAAACATTTCAACGCCACTGGCATAGTGTGTAAAAAGTAACTAAAACAGGAAAAATAAAGTGTATAGGGTGTGAGAGACATCTCTGATCATTATTCTACTTTAAATTTTCTACAGGGACATCTCAAACTCTATGACATTGGCGATTATCATACTAGATACTTTTCTTCAAGTGAAAATACCTTTAAAAACAATGAGAGTATCGCATGAAACAGCCTTAATAAACATAGATTTCAACAACATACGGTTTCATTTTAAACACAGTGGATTTACTTTTCTGATTTAATTCAGTGATTATATTATTATTATATAATATATTATATTTTGTCAACTGGGATTCCACATTTAGAAATATACAAGAGGTTCTGTGTCCTTCGAGTCGTCATTTACGCCTACCTATAACAGTTCCGATATCGTTTTATCAGCTATTTTTTTCTCCTTAATCATTTTTAGAATCACTTTTCTTTTAATTATTATTTTTTGGAATGCTGTCTTAAAGAAAATAATTAATGTGACATTTGTAGTTTTTAACGTAAAACTGTTTTTTTTCTCTTTCTGTTTTATTTGACGTTTAATTAAGAACATAAAGTATGTACTAAGCCTCGAAATACAGCAGCAGCAGCAGCAGCAGCAGCAGCAGCATCAACACCAACAACAACAGCAACATCATCAACAACAACAACAAACGAACCAACCAACAAACAAACAAACACATAAACAACAGAAAAAATACCACGTAATCAAAATTGCAAAAGTTGCGGGTTTAACCCAATATCAACTACCCTTAGTCAAAGTACTATGTACTGGAACACTAAAATAAATTGGTTTATTCAAAGCAAATTTTTGTTAAACTATGTACACTTAATAGCTAATAAACATATGATAAACTCTTAGGTTCTGCCATGAAACTTAACAAGCTTGTTGTTTGGTTCTCCAGACGCCTTCGATATAAAACCCGTTTGTCGAACGTCTGGAATTAAGCGAAGAGAGAAAAACTGACCGTAAATGTACTGGGGGAACTGTATCTTATTACGTCTATGTCTCAAATATGGATGTTGTACATAACGAGTGAAAACACCTTTCATTCAGACCTATTGATATATCCATAACACAAACCATTAACTTGAATAACAATAGATTTAACCACAAACATTGGCATGAGTTCTTTAATTAGCAACTAACTTGTGGTGAAATTCTTACTGTAATCTATTGTTTAAATAAAGAGATATATAATAGGTATTATAGCCAGCTATGGGTCTATCTATTTGAAAGGCAAGGTAGCTGATAGTAAGTGGGAACACTATAACACCATGATGTTTATGTACAACATTTTGTGGTAAGGTGAAACACGCAAACTATTTTAATTAATAGAATTGACTTTTACATAATCCTTAATCATAGTCGCTGACCTTATAAATATACCAGAGATGCCAAGAGCTATACACATGTAGGTAATCTTTGGAGTTTCAGAAATGTTATCATGAGCTAAATTAGTTGAAATCCTTCTGGATACAATGATATATTGAAAAAAGGCTTGATGGTTATAAATAGATGTAGATCGTCGACCCCGTACATTAATCCTTTCTCATATTGGACAGTAGAACATACATGTACATGCATTTGAAACGATAATCAGAACTTTGTATGATCCACGGTATGAGCCTGTACGCTAGTATATAGTAAATGCTGCATTCATTTAATGCCGTTTGTCTTTGCACCAGTCACTTTCACAGTAAATTGAATACACACTTTGGTTGATATTTTGTTGAAATAATTGTTGTTGTTTTCAGCGAAGCTGTCTAAAATTGATTTTGACCTAGATTTGCAGAAGCTTAGACCAATGGAATGCTGCACCAAAACATAAATATTCAGCGGGAAAATTTAAAACTAGCATTTCATTGGTCGATATTTTGTAGCGCAATGAAAATAAGGCAGTGCAATAAATATTGTTATGAGCTATGTCCTTTCATTCTGCAAATAATTAGGAAGGGCAAAACTGCATTTTATGATGTTCAAGTATGAAACTTAACATTAAACGCGATAGTTATAAACCGCCCATTGTTAAATGCCACAAAAAGTTCGCATAACAACAAGAAATTAATCTAATAAATTTAAACGACTGGCCTAAAATATGTTGGAATCTCGCGGGCTTCACAGATGATTTTTGAATGTCGGACTTAATGTACCATTACCGTAATGTACCAGGACGTAATGTACCGTTTTTGGATCGAATGTACCATATATAGAATATATAGGGAATTATTATTGACGTTTTCATATATTGTTTTTAGTTTAAATAAAGTAAAACATGTTGTAAATATGTGTATATGTTAAATAAATGTGCATCCAAATGTCCTTTACAAACTCCGCTGATTGTCTTTTTTAAAGACATTTCTTGTTTACTCTAATTTGAATTGTGCAATTATGCTCCTTATTGTGTATTTATTACATACTCGTAAATGACAAGGTTCAAACTCTGAATATAAGTCTAGAGGTGAATATGATTATGTGCACGAAACAGGGATTTACCGTACATAAAAGCATATCTTATACATTACAAAATGTCAATGCTACGCTGTATGTTCAAAATTTCAATTACAAAGTGAACGTTAAAAATATTCGACATCAATAGCAAAAATGTAAAACAAGACAAAAGGAACGTGATTAACAAAAAACGTCATTTACACAGCAAGTAAAACCACGTGTATGATATATCTGTGGTCAATTGGTTCATGCTTTTGATATCGTATGCCTGTACAATTCGTCTGCATCGTCATTAAATAAACCCATTTGCATGTAACATCAGTACTGATTTTAAGCTTTAATCTGACAGCAAACAGCTCTTACATCTTTATTGTTACAATTCCTCTTCAAATGCATCCTGTGGTTAAAGATTCTTCTACTTATTTACACTGGTGCAAAGATACTATTTGTGTATTGTTATGTAATTAAATATATTTTGCGTATATGCTTTGAACTACATGCCACATGCAATTTAAAAAAAAACCCATTCATTCTTAGGTGATCAGTAGGCAGTTCGTCCGCGAACAATGTATTTTCTGTTTTAAAGCGTATTTAGAAAAAAACAATGGAATACACATCTTTTAAATGAATATTAGGCCTGCTATATATGTCACAATAATAAATTGTTTTGTTTATTCACATTCACATTATAATAAAAATGAAAATATAACAATTTGCATGGTTTAAATGTACCACGATTATTAAGTTGTGCCTCATATGCACTTGATTTGTCTGACATTACTCATTTACGACCAGCCCTAAGGCCCCTGGAGTGCAATTAAACTGATAAAAGGAAAAGCCCTCAGGAAGCATAGCCTGCACGAGAAAACATCAGCCTCGGTTTTATTGAAGCTGTTTATTAGTAGTAATGAATGATGCCACACCACTGACGCCCCCTAGTGCATGAGCGGAACTCCATTTTCAAATGTAAACAACATACATGTACACTCCATGATCCCTAATGACCAGAACAATATTACTACACAGTGATGTAGTACGGGGCAAAACTGATGCACTCTCGCCGGGCACAGGCTTGCACCGACAGAAATTGAAATGGAACGAAATATACATGTATGTGTATCATTAATAGAACATGTTCAGGTAGTTTAACCTTCCATTAAATTTCACCAAATACAAGATGAACAATGGACCGTTCCGCAACTGTCAATCATTATCATTTATAACAGTACATGGTCAATTTTAGTCCAATAGATTAGGATTAAATTGTCAGGTGACAATCTGACCTAGAAAACACAAAAGAAAGACCCCTTCACAAGCCTTCACAAGATCAAAGCAAATCTACCGCTTTGGGCGGAGTTTAAAAATTTGCGGAACGGTGCATACAATCGTGTCTTATCCTGACAACAACTTTACATCATAATTTAGTAAAATATTTAAAAATGTGTAAGGACACTATCCTTCACTTTTGAGTTGGATAATATCAACATTGATACATACAAAAACAGATTATGTTTCGTCCTTGAAATCGTAAACATATATGTCGAAACTTCAAGAAATATAGTCGCGGCCTTTTGGTGGATCAGGCAAGGAAGAACTAATTAAATATTGTATTTTACGCCTCCGATACATATATATGTGCTCAGCATATAGGGTCACGTCTGGCTTTTCTCTCTTCTGAAACCTCAAACAAAAATGAGATGGAAACCATCTGGAATGAGAGGTCGGGAGTGTTTTATATGTTAGGATAGTGGCTTCGCAATCGACCTTAAATAAATTAGTATAAACTAACGATCAATTTTTTATAAATGTAGCTGGAAGAAACATATAATGGGCTAAATGTGGAGTGAATTCCTTGTACATTTTTAGAGCGACTGAAACGAAACTTTTACAGTATACATGTCGTGACCATTATTAATATATAAATTGAAGAGAAGTTCAAAGGAATATGTTGCAAATCATGTAGATAGGGAGAACTTTAAGGGCACCTTGACAAAATGGCCCGTATAAAACAATTAGAACAGCACGAAACGCAAATTAACAAGAAACAACAACCATTTAGAATTAACTGTGTTTTTGGGTATTTTAAGACACATTATTTGTGCCCACTCATAACTGAAATGTTACAGGTTTGTACAATTTATAATTTTTGTAAAACAAACGACATGGGCATTTCGTATGCGATTGAAATTAAACCTACTATTTGTTAATTTCACGAGGCGTAGATGTGCAACAGTCAGCAAGTTTCGTGCCAAGTGAACCATGCATTACAGAGTTACGTCACACTATTGCCAGGATAATAGTGTCTGTCAAAACAGGTAAATGTACACAGACAGGAGTTGAATTGCTGACCATCATTCAGGCGTTACGACATACGTTTGTTTCACGGAATTTCAACTTGGCTCAAGTTGCTTGTCTGTAAAGAAGCAGTAGATTATACATTGTAGATAGATTTATTTGAGCATGAGTGCAAAACGACATGACACATAATACATTAAAACATAAAGCAATATATAACAAAGTGTTAAAATAAAAAGCCAAGTCATTCCACACTATAAGCCAATGATAACACAAAAAAATAGTCCAAATATACCCATGTTCCCATTGCGGTCCTTAAGATACAGTGTTACATGTCATAGAAAAATTAAAAGTAATAAAGATAACAACCAGTTAAAATAATTGAACAAATTATAATCGAATTGGATATTTGACATAAGAAATATGACGAATAAATAAGAAGATAAATAAATAAATAAATAAATAAATAAATAAATAAATAAATAAATAAATAAATAAATAAATAAATAAATAAAAGAATTTTCTTTGGATGTGCACATTATTATAACTAAATAGCAAGATCATTAGTAATAACAATTAAATATAATTAAAGCAGTGTTGAGGTGAAAGTAAGTCTGAGACAGATCTCTAGTTATATTTGCTTCAAAAGTTATGTTTCAAAAGTTCTGAACAACTTATTCATCATTATACCCCTCTATCCTTTACAATGCTTTTTTGATTTTGTGTACTTTCCATACTGTCATGTGTGTGATAAATCATTTCAGACTCACAACTCTAGGTAATCATCTTCATTCTGATGAAATAATGTCCTCTCAATGGTGGACTTTTTTACTATGGC
>Ga0224511_10002440_pt1 | contig 12522 bp, 5 predicted proteins | sample SF_May12_sed_USG_2_FD_169988 | JGI IMG/M metagenome (GOLD analysis project Ga0224511, IMG submission 169988) | Sediment microbial communities from San Francisco Bay, California, United States - SF_May12_sed_USGS_8_1 | ecosystem: Environmental > Aquatic > Marine > Sediment | place: USA... | reverse complement strand
GTATGAGTAACGTATTATCTATACGCTCGCATACGCTGAAAATTTTTGAACATGTCCAAAAAATTATTTTAGCCTCTGCGTATAACGACGTACATCGACGTATGCCAGCGTATGAGAAACGTACACGACGTATGCCTAGCGTACCCCTAACATATATCTGCGTATGCCAGCGTATGATCATACGCTGGCATACGCTGATGTCATACGCTGTAGTGTGACTGCACTTTAAGAATAATTACATTCCAAGAAACTGTCCTACACGTACCATACATGTAAATACAGAAGTTTTTTTAATAGAATCAAAATCAACAAGAGTCATTTTCTTCACACTCTTATTAAAAACTTAACTGTGCATTGTTTTTTTAATTTAACAAAGAGATTTGTTTTGTCTAATTCCTTTGTGAACCTTGCCACTGTGTTTGTAAAACGGACTAGTCGAAGCATTCTTATGTTGTGTTCATAAATAAAAGGATTTGAACATTGTGAACGTTTGTATATATGTGAACATTGTAAATGTAAATCGAAATTAACCATATCGTCTCCCTTTGTATCGATACGTATCGTATCGTGTGAGGACCATATCGTCTCATCCCTATTATTTATTCTAATGATACTTGGTTTGAAAAAATGCAAATTAGCAGAAGTTCCTTAAGGGGGTTGAAACTGGTCCTCTAGGATATAATAATATATACATATGTATTTATATACCACCAATCCTAAGAAATTTACTTTTAAAAGATTTACTTCTATTCAGGAATTCATAGATGAGAGCCTATCAGAACGTCTCTGGGGTTTGACCGAGATGTTCCCAGAGCCAGTCCGTAACTCGTGTGGTGTCGTCACTCGGCTCACATGGAACTCTACCAAGGTCTGCTGTAGCTACGGGAGGTCCGGAATCTGGGCCCTCGCCTCAATCTTCACCATCATGTTCCTGCCTGTCATATTTGAAAACGAAATGGCAACTATGCAAGAAATGCAGCTTCAACAACAAAGACAGGTTTGTTTGAAATTATATTTCGATATTTTTACAGTATTTAACACTGATTTAATTATATTATCGTGGTCAGTGAACCTACTCACACTTTTCTTCTAATTTTATGCCAAAGTAATGGTAACAAATACCTACTGATATCCAGGTACTGACACTTAAAAACATTAAACATAAAATTGATCATTTATGGCAGGTTTGTAGTAACTCCTGAATTATTTTTGTTAATATAAATTACGTATTATCTTAAAACTAGCACATTTTAAAGGCTCTCATTTTATTTCAAAACAAAATTTATGAAAACAACTATGTGTTCATAGTTATTTATGATATATAGGTGTTAAGACAGTTAATATAACAAATATGAATATCATATGCAATGTTTCATCTGTCCTTCCTTGTTCCCGACAGATTCTGATGGGGCCAAATGCTGCCATGGGTGGCCAGACTCCAGGAATGATGGGACCTATGGTGCCCGGGATGATGCCTCCACCTCCCAAATAACGCCATTATTTTCAATTAGTAATTGTATCATTTGTGTGATAATATAAGGTCTTTGTTACATGCCATCTTCTGAATAATGAACAAGCGGTAAACTCATAGTTGTCATTGACATTTACATTAATGTAACTGTGTTTTCACTTTTATGAATTCTCATATTCTATGACTTATGAACCATGTTCAGCACATCGTGTTCCTGTTCAGATGAATGACTTTTGTATTGATCTTATTTCCAAGAAAACATCTGTTTATACAAAACACATGTACATAGCGATTGTGTTAAAAGTGTTGCACAAGATCAAAACTGCAAAATGTTAATGCAGTCCAAGTGAACGGCATTTATGTTACCATTGTGTTGTTTGTTGCTGTTTTGTATTATTTGCTGATGTAAGAATTAATTAAAACAAACAAAGCTGATTTCATTTTATTTATTTTTGGACAACATGTAACTAAATTATGATGAAACGATTTGCTATCATTAGGTTTTTGTAAAACTCCAGGAATATTTTCTTCCCACGCTAACACAGTCAACAGTAACAAAATATGCTTAATTGCTTATAAACTTATTATTGTTAGTTTGGAACTCTCAAACCTTCCAAAAAGAATGTTTATTTTCAATGATGTTAATAAAAATGATCCCAACTAGAAATGACTTTATTATCCCCCGCCTATGAAATAGGGAGGGGGATATTGAAATGGCGTTGTCCTTCCGTCCGTCACCTGCGTTTTCTCAGTAACTAGCCAGTAGAATTTCATGAAACTTAAAATAAATATGAACCACTATACTGGAATGATGCCCGTCCAAAAAAAAATTTGATAGGTCAATTGTCCTTGGAGTTATTGCCCTTGATTTTTTGAAAAATGCACATTCACAGCCATTTCTCAGTCACTAGTTCGCGCTTAGTTCTCATATTATTACATGTACATGTTAAACAATCTTAATTGCAATGCTAACATCAACATAATGATTTTAAAAGTCTTTTCAATGGTGATTAAGGTTTGACAGCATTTATATGTTATTGTTGAAAGACAACCCATTCCTCAGATCAGCAGGTAAATTACAAGTTTTAATCAATATGTCAAATCGATAAGAGAACATATTAAGGTACCACAAGATAGGTTTTGATACCCCAAAAACAGCCATATCAGGAAAACATTTTTTGAAAATTCCTTTTTTTTGTGTGTGTCATACGAACAGCACCTTCAACAGCACAGCTTATTACAAGAAAAATGCTCTAACCTTTCACATTACTGTTTTTTTCATGTTTTGTAATTGTATTGTTTATGAAGACATACAAAAAGCAGCTTAATTAACTTCCAATTTAACAGCATTTTAAAAGAAGGGTTTCGTAAAGAAAGGAACAAAATTGTGGAGATAAGCAAAATACACATTTTAACACAAAGCGATTTAAGTTTTCTGCACATTTAAAATGAGCACACAGAATATCACAAAAATATCACAAATGTAAGCACTGTTGAAATAATGCCATTATTTCCTTAGTTTGTATAAATACTAAACCATACACAAAAGAAACACTTTAACTACCGTAAGCATATATACTTGTGCAATGAAAGTTAAAACCAAAGCCGCTGTCAAATGTCATGAATGTTACTTAACAGTAACTTAACGCGCAGACTGAACAGTTTCCATATCAAGAACTCTTTCTGCTAGCCAGCATGCATTTTTAATGAATTTTTTTTTTTACATTTTTGGCTTAAACTCACACTTGTCCCAATGCCTAGGACAACACACCCCTGACAAACTTGCATAAGTTTTATTCTTAAATAAAGTACACTGTATGCTCAAACATTGTCAAGAGATTCAAATCCTAACTGGTAATACCAATCTTATATTTAAAGAAATGCAAACATTAAACAATTATTAACCAATAATTGAATTTTAAATTAGAAATTGGAATGATTTTTCTTAACTTACACATGAGATATGTGAACTTTCACATGATACCTAAAGTTTATGCTTTATCATGCAGTTTTTTTTTAGATTGTTCAAGGGATACTTTAGATTTTTTCCCATTTTTATGCCCAAACTGTGCTCTGGGGGCTTTAACCACTACTTGATACGAAGTATCAGAAAGTTTGTGATTCTAGTTATTGCTGCAGAACATAATTAAGTCCTAAAATATAGTCTTGTTACAGGCAACACTTCCCAAAAAGAAAGGTGGATAGGTTAGACTGTTTTTACAAGGTAAACTGCCTTCAAACAAGGCCCACTGTTACAAAATTTGAATATATATTGTGAACTATTATGCAAGAAAAACAATGAACATTTTTTACAATTCTGATTATATCGATCAATGTATCTTGGACTAGGCTGAAAAGAAAATTACAATCAGAAGGTAAAAAAAAACAATTTGGGTGAGCACAAACAAACAAGCACTTCTTTTTATGCTTAACATTGGGATAAGCTCTCAAACAAAACATCCAAATTACATTTGACTATAGTTTTACCGGTATGGAAATTCATAACACCACATAAAATGTTTTACTACTTGTATCAAGTACAATAAGGTACATTTTTTCACAAAAGACATACAATATAATATATACAATGTAATAACTTAAATATAACTTTCAAGAGATTTTTTTCACAATGGTTGTTATAGTACATAAATACATGGAAAGACATAATTAAATATAATGAAAGCACAACATCTTGTCTCTTGTACTATCTAAATTTAAACATTGCATTTTTTTCTCTATGGTTCCTGAATAAAGATATGGCTGGCCAGGACTTCCTTGAAAGCTGTCAACTGTTTCCTCAAAGTTAGACAAAATCCCTTGGATCCAGGCATGAGTGGAAAACCTGGGTCATCTCCCTTGCATGGTCCACTACTTGAGTCAGAGTTGTTTCCATTAGTTGCTACATGATTATCTCCCTTCTCTGCTGGCAGACATTGTGCACCCTGTGTTAGTGTCGCTGTATCGGTGGTTCCATTGCACATGAGGTTGGCACTGAGGCTGGAGGTAGATGGTGTGACTCCTGACATAGCCTGGCTGGTAGTGGATGGTGCGACACCTGACGTCACCTGGCTTGTGCTAGAGGGTGCAACACCTGACGTCGCCTGGCTGGTAGCACTTGCTGTGGAGCGTGCTCGGTCAGACAACTCCACCCACCATTCCAGTCGCTCTATCAGCCTGCAAACACAAGATCAGTTGTATTTCTTAGATCGGACATCAATTAACATATCCATAGAACATATGAAATGACGTCTGGTGCTCGGACAAATGCGGCAAAGCCTGTTACATTAAAAAATGATTGTGCATGTAGCCAGCGATACACAAATGATTCAGTCTTCTGAATGACGTTGTGCCTTATGCATTACTTAATTTCTCACATTTTGTTAGAGAAAACATAATTTCAGATGGTCCGACAAATGGCTTTTCAATACGTCAATTATTAGTTTAATAAATACATGTAGACAGTAAACAATGAAGACATAATATACATTTAAAATAAGAACTGTTATGTTTCATCCACCAACCCCATTCTCATGCTGACCTCTTACAAATGCTTTCATATTTCACAAGCTATGAAAATTTATCCCTACATTTTTGAAAATCTCACCTTTGAGCATTTTCATGAAGGTGTTTCTTGGTTTCTTCAATGAAAGAGCCAGGAGGGTTGACTGCCATCTTTGTCATCGACTGAAACCATATATCTCATACGATGAAACAAGACAATATTAACCACATTTTAAAGGCCTGTCTTACAATCGAAAAACATGTCATTCATTCAAAACAACTTCAAGTTCTTAAAAAACTAACAGAGCCATGAACAGTGTCATAAGACATACTCTACAAACGCCAATTAATGCAGATGTTACATATGCAGTGGAGAAAATCTCAATAAGCCCTTAGCTTTGGATTCAATCACTGAAACCTTCCATTTGTATATTGTTGTATCAATGTACCTATATGTTTCGCTTTATGATTATGTTTAAACCAGTACATTTCATGATCTATGTCATTTACGCATAAGAAATACTCAATACATTCCTTGATTGATGTCGTTAAGCATAAGACATCCTTGATACATTCCTTAATCGCTGTTGTTTACCCACCTGAAGCAGCTTAAGTACGGCCATCTCGTTGTACATGCGTGAGTTCTCCGCGCCGTGCTGCGACCCCCGCTGTTTCTCATACCCGGCTTCATTGTAGTACGGTTCCTTCACGAGGATCAAACCTGCAGCACACATCTCAACTTGTATTTTATGCAGCACACAGAAATGTCCAGGAATCAAACTGTGGATATGCTATACACACTATTAAGTACTCGCTTCTATACACTTTACCCAAGAACACCAAGTATTACATATTAAAACAAGAGAATTACAGTTAAGGTATCGTTAATTAAGTATTACTACTTTAGTGGTTATTTAAAGTCAACATTAAGTTTTTGTGACAGACTGATGGACGGACAAAGTGATCCCTATGTTTTGACTTTCCTTCAAAAGGACAACAAAAAAATAAGTTAACAGTTCAAGTACCAGTATAAATTCTTCAGTGGTAGTTTAATGTCTAAAATCACCACTAAATCTTAATTTATTAATACAAGTTATCAGATTAATTTAGATTTTTCACTATCTAAGTATAGGCTATAATGCAACAATTTAAAAACAAAGACCATTTTACTTTTTTACAGGTTAACCCAATCTTGATGGTTAAACAGCACTGTGTGCGTTCAGTGTTACAAGTAATGAAATAACTTTGACTCACCTTGAATGGATACCAAGACTTGTAAAAGGTTGGATTTTGGTGTCCATAATTCATTTCCCTACAAACAGAAAGTGGCATGCTTATTAAAATCACTGTATACTGTTAAAACATTTAAACAGACACAAGGAAAAGATTTGAGATGACATAAACGTTTTTTTTAATGTAATGCACAACTATGTTAAAACCTGAACCAGAGAGTCCATAACAATGGACAGATCCGCAATTGTCTATCATGATAATTTTTAACAGTACATGGTCAATTTTAATCCAATGGATAAGATTTATATTGTCAGGTGACAATCTAACCTAGTAAATACAATAAAACCCCATCCTGTTTGTGATAAACCTTATCACACGGACAAAGGGATACTACAGAAATGGGAGGAGTTTGAAAATTTGCGGAACTATGTATCTTAAACATTCTAAGCACAGAAAAACCCAAGACAATAACTTGTATTCAAGCACTATGAAAATGATTTTCCTGTTGTTTTTCTGTACAATTAGATTAAAGAGCATTATTTACAAATGTACAGGGTAAATTGCTTGGTATAACCATGTTTGAGCAGATGTCTCTCCAAGCCCGTACCTTGCCAGTCCATGTGCCCAGGAGGCTGACGCAGACCTTGCCATCCTCATACAGGTTCGGGTTGAGTCGATCAGAGCAGTATGACAGGAAGTGGAATTTTGGTGGAGTGGTCGGATATGTTGCCGGCAGATGCACATCGAACACAAACAGTCCATCTTCATACGGCGTCGCTGCCGGACCTTTGATCAGCACTGACAGAAGGTCCTAGGGAGGAAGTTTTTACGCCATTTTGAGTGACAAGGTCAGTCTTACAATACTTATAGCACTCCAAGGTATACCAAAACTAGCATATTTATAATTAACTCTTCAAGTGACTATGACTATTTTAATGTCTTTGTAAGGTTTTGTGCATTATTTTGCGATATATCAACCTAGCTACAAATCCTATTACATGTTTACCAGTGTAATAGCTACAACTAATTCATAAGCCGACATTTATTTCAGTAATTTGTTCTGAATCATACCATTCGGTCTTCAAATGCCTTTACAAATATCCCATCTGGAAGTCCACTCTGCAGCAAGGTCCACTGAAATAGTAAACGTTAAAAACATTGTGGCAGCTGTTTTCAAGACAGACCAGCAATTGTAATCAACAATTTCTGAAAAAGTACTTCAAATTTATTTATTTTTATCAGAAGAAAATTCCTACACAACAACGATACAATGAAAAATTCATGCTAGGTCAATTTCTCAATATTTAATTTTCTAGTAGCCAAGATCTTTAAAAGGAACAGCAAGGCAAACTATTAATTGATGTAGGTTTTATGTGTTGCTTATGGTTAGTTTAAAATGATTTTCAATGTAAAAATTGTTTAACAACTAAGATATAGACGATTAAACACGCCAAAATAACGGTAAATGGGAGCCACCATTTTGATTGTGTGTGCAAAATCTGTAGGTTATCAATGTTCAATGATGTAGTACGGGGCGACAAATGTTCTAGGTCTGTATCTAGTATCCAGTGTTACCTCTTTGCGAACAGCTGTGAGGAAGGACTTCTTGCTCTGCATTTTCTCCGTCTCATACTTGAACCTGTGACCGTAAGGCACTTCTGGGCACACACTGAACCCTGCAATGGTAGAACAAGCACTGACATCCAGTCTGTTAATTAGTCTATAAGATCGAAGCCCACGTCAAGCAAATGGCTGGTCGGTTGATTAGAATTGTACATAAAAAAGCCTGACCGGTCGATTTAAAGTTTGGAACAAAATTCTAAACTATGAAACAAATTTACATAAACACTGGTTGTGAAGTTATTTGTTTGTAAAAAAAACACATATCAATTTAAATATTAGTCGAAAAATAATTAGTGCTGAAACTGCTGACATCACTGATTTATTTAGATGTAATTATTAACTGTTTCTCAGCCGTTTATGCAGAAAGCAACGACATTTTTCAATCATAACAGTTTATATTTCACCTGACTAAAATCTATTTGCTTATAACACTGATAAAAAGCTAGGTTTATTCAAATGACTAATCTGACAAACCACAAATGGTTTGGAACATAAGGCTGTAAAATATCTGAGGCAAAGATTTCTTCCTATATGCATAAAAAAACAAGTATCCTTGGAGTTAAAGTTACACCAAGAGCTAACCTGAACGACCCAGTGGTTGATCTACATGCATGGCCGCAGCCTCGTCTGCAGGAGCCTTGTCAACCGTCATACTCAAACTGGCTTCATCTGCATCAACCACAGCCTCCAGAGGCTCATCAGCTGGTTGGCTTGGCTTATCAGCTTCTCCATCATCTACCATGCCACAGTCAGCCTCCTGCACTATGCCAGCACTCTCTATGTGATCATTCACACTGTCCGCCTGCGCCTCTGGTGAGCCTCGTTTCTCCACCAAAGACTGCAGTTCTTGAACACATTCTAGCGTGGAGCTGTTCCTCGCTTCACCACAACCCTTGTCCACATCAAACGCCACCGCCCATGGCTCACTGTCTCCTGCTGCCGTGTCTTTCAACTGCTGCTGCACTTTTTGCAGTAGTTCTATTTCTGAGACATTCTCGTCACACTGTAACTTGTACGCCAGCCATTTCTTGTGCACCTCTTGCTTAATCAGCAGCATTCGTGTCTTGAGTTTCATACACACAGTGATACACAGTGTCCTGTGGTTCAATGACATGATACTTGTATTTACCCCCTCTCTCTGTAAATTGGAGCCTGCAACTCCTGTTGCGCCTTCACATTCTGATGTAACCACATGCTTGAATGCTCGCTCAAATTCTTCTCTAAGATCAGCTAGGATTTTTCTATCTTCTTCAGGCAAGTTTCCCATATCCTTCCAGAATTTGTCAAGCAGCAATCTCTTGAATTTCATCTGCACTTGCGGAATATTGGCTAGCTTTGACTGAAGGGACCCTGATTGTGAGGTTGCACTGTTGAACAAGTCAGATAGGTGCCTTTCTAGCTGCGTTCGTATATCACCAACCTGCTCGGCATAATTTTCAGGTTTACATCTCAGCTTTTCCATACAAGCCTGGATAAACTCCACAGTCTGAGAAATGGAAGCATCTTCACTGTCACTTATTTGCACATCATTTGCACCTTCTAAAATAGCACTTTGTTGTCTACATGAACGTAGAAAATCACTTTCATTCATCATACCAGTGTCCTCAGTTTTCACGTCATCATCACCACCACCTCCCTCCTGTGTACTGACACTCGCACTCATCTCACTATCTCCTCCAGCCATCTCCTCTGTACCCGCCGCCTGGCTCAGGTTGTGAGCGGATGTGCCGGTCCGGTAGCGGTAGATATCAGCAACATGTTTAGTCAACCAGGCGGTCTTCTCTTTCCTCGCCTCCTCCTTGAGTCGGACGATCAGTTCACACATCTCCTCATCATCGCAGTACGAAGACTTAAGTATCTTCTCCACATCCCGACATCGCTGCAAAAGTCAACAATCTTGTGTTCATTATGTACACAATTAGTTTTATTTTATTTTTCCAAACATGCTATTTGTAGTCCAAACGGTGTACAGCGTTTTAAATCGTATGTCATACCAACACTAGTATTTTGTTTACTCAATTGCAGATTTGGAAAACTAATGTTATTTAGGCCTTATAAAACCATTTTTGACTGTAAACAAACCAATAAAACTGAGAACCTTTTATGGAAACAACTTACAAGTTGTTGAAAAAGTGAGAGACTATATTAGTACAGCATTTAGTATGACCTTGCCCTGCTAACTGTCGTACCTTAAAAATGGAGAGTATATCCTGGAAGATCTGTCGTGAGTGTTTGAAGTAGGGACAGGCTGCCGTCAGGAAGACGTCGAGCAGTCCAGTGAGCGCGAGCCCGGCGCGGTCCAACAGGGCATCCAGCTCCTTCTTCTTCTCATCGTTCACCAGCCAAACCAGCTTCGGTCTGGACAGCAAGTTATAGTTCAAGTTATTTACATGATGATTTGGTCATATCACAGTGGTCAGTTTGTAAGTTAGAATTTATGCCACTTTCAGCACTGATTAGGTCAAATAACATCAGTCCGTTTTTGTTTAGATGCTCGTTAGACATTTGTTATTTTCCTCACTGACAGATTATATATCAACAGTCAGTTTGTTCATTTGTTAAATTTTAGGTTATTTTTAATACTGATTAGGTCATATAAAGGCAGCTACTTTGGTACATTTCTTTGATAATACATGTCAAATAGTTGAAATCAATGTATTACATCATTTCTACAGATCCCACACCCACCTGTCTCTGCTGGGTGTGTCGGTTTCTGAGCCAGACACGGTCTCCTCGGAGCCTGTCTCCCAGCTGGCGTCTGTGTCCGTCTCCTCTCCGTAACTGTCCTCCTCCGTACTGCACGACTCCTCGTCGCTGAATGACTGAAAACAAACAGTGCCTTGTGTTTTAATATGACTGATACTGCAACACTCTACAACTTTTAATGCCAGAAAAAAAGTACGACCACTTGTTTATGAATGACATACAATCAAACCTGTGTTAGCGGTCACCTCTATTAAGCAACCAACCTGTCTTAGGCAGCCAAACAAAATGTTCCCAAATGTTAAATTTGTACTGATATTCACCTCTGTTAAGCAGCCACCTGCCTTAAGCAGCCACTTTTTGTGCTTCCCTTGTGTGGCTGCTTAACACAGGTTTGACTGTATAGCTTTTTTTCTTGCATTATAGTATCACTTCATACTGCTCTTAACCAATGAACAACCTAATTTGCATTTCTTTTATGAAGAAATCTGGTATTTCTTTTTCATATAGACTGCTGCAGTGTAAGACCAATTGTGCAGCAATGTCATCCAACCACCCTTAAAACAGACACAAAAGCACAAAACATTGATACATGTTCAAGGGCTAAATGTACATTGTAATAATATTGTAATAATATTTATAGAATGTTTGCTGGAGCCTCGTGTTGTACCTCGTTCCCGTCCTCCCCAGTGGGCAGGAAGAGATCCTGGGGGAAGCAGTCGGTGACGGTCTGGTCAGGCCACCATGTCTGTATGACACCACGCGGCAGCACATTGTACACCTGGCCCACCGCCTCGTACTTCTCCCCAGTCTACAGTACAACATTGAATTGCATTGTAAGCTAATGTACACTGCCCTCCAAATATTCCTTCACATTTCAATTTCTTCACTACTGATTTTACAGATTTTTAGTTTAAAAAAAATCATACCACATGAATCATCTAGAACATAAAATTACTATAAACATTTAAAAGACATAAAAGGTTAGTAATAAGGCAAAACCAATGACATTCTTTTAAAAAATGACAGGAACAAGAATGTTAAATTTTATGAAAACATAACAGCTGAACGTGTGTGAAGGAACTTTTGGAGTGCAGTATATATGTTTACTACTGATGCTGATGTTGTGATTTATCACTCAACCAAATACATCACTGATTCATGCTGCTCACTGTATGTAACAGTCCTATGGATGCTAGTTTATAACACATTTTAAGGGATTTAGCTATAAGGTTCACCATTACTACTCAAAATTTGCTAAGGATCACTATTTCTACTGTGTGTTACATTTGTATATTTGTAATAAATATAAAAATGGATTTTAAGGAATTAAATACAAGAACTGAAAAAGTGCAAGGTGTACATGACAAATCGATAACTTAAGTACACACTTATGAGGTCATGGTACAGGTGTATCGATAGCTGAAATATGCAATGTCAAAAAGGTGATCCTTAGCAAATTTTGAGTAGTACATTTGTATATAAGTGACTCAATCAAGATTCATTACCGGATCTCAAAGACCATGGACATGCTCAGATTTACAATTTAAGATAAACATTTTATAATATTTTTTTAATTATAGAGACCCACTTCACATTTAGGTAAATTGTAAATAACAGCAATTACAAATATTTCAGTAGTTTGTATAACAAATGACATGATTCTGTAGCAATTCCATTTTAGCATCCAGTTGTAAACCACGCTCACCAATTCCTGAGTCATAGCATAACTGCATACCAGTGTAAAAATGAATGTATAGGCAGAATGCCTGAAATAATGACGGATGCTTCAACAAATGCAGGAAAGCGTGTTACATCTAACATTGCATGAGCATGTTGCAAGCAAAACACAAACAATTCATTCTTTATATTGGCCAAAATTATGGCGTTACCAGGGTTCCCACAAAGATGAGAAATCAAAATTCCCTGACTTTTCCCTGACCAAAACCGTTTTTCCCTGACCGATAACAGTGTCAAATTTGCATAATCTT
>Ga0224511_10002439_pt1 | contig 12525 bp, 8 predicted proteins | sample SF_May12_sed_USG_2_FD_169988 | JGI IMG/M metagenome (GOLD analysis project Ga0224511, IMG submission 169988) | Sediment microbial communities from San Francisco Bay, California, United States - SF_May12_sed_USGS_8_1 | ecosystem: Environmental > Aquatic > Marine > Sediment | place: USA... | reverse complement strand
CCATTATATTCCGTATTTCCACTATGATGGCAAAAGGCCAATCGTATTACTCTATAACTAATGATGCATAGAGTTCCCTCCAGTTTCTGGGGGCAAGTGATTTCTTGCATGACAGATTTTTTGGGCCCTGTAAGGCACCCGTATGTATTTTAACCTATACAGGGGATGAATATCATACGCATGCACTGCAGGTTATTGTGATAGTCTTGTTGCGCTAGGTTTGATCGTGCAGCCGGCTAATGCAGTTTTTTCATACATAGCAAGGTGGCGAAGTCTACGTGTGTCAGCGCTGCCTGGAGCTGTGATTAGCTAACACACCATTGTGCATTGTATACAAAACATGGTAGCATTATATGATGTGCGCGAACAGTTCTGCAATATAACACACCCGACGCCTGTATTTATTCGCGACATGCGATATGATCAGATCATGCAGGATAACTCTTACGTATGTGGATTACATGTATAGGCATACCCAGCTAGTCGTATGTGGATTACATGTATAGGCATACCCAGCTAGTCGTATGTGGTAGGGAAGCGGGGCCACAAGCGCTATAACACAATAGGGGTATCCAGCACTGGCAGCGTCTTGTCATTTATCATGCACCATTGGACAACCCTGATTAGAAATGCCAGCATAACTACCACATGGCGAAGATCCAGCGATACCAGCCAACCATGTTACAATCCTTAGTGAAAGTCTTTACCCATGCAGTGCTCTTTCAGCCAGCCAGCCAGGCAATTATAACTAGGAGACATGAAGACAGGAAGTTACAATCCTCTGCAGGCAGCATAAAAGTATTACTATTTCTATCTTGGGCGGTATCTCCATGTGGTACTAGACTATTCATACTACCCTAGAAAAGTGACATGAAAGCTGCAACTCCGAATTCCTAGCTAGTAATTTAATATTGTGTCCATTTTACACCGGCAAAGTGGAGACTCGATAAGAATCTCTTGTAACTTCTTTGATAACTGCTTGCTGCATGGGACTATGTTTAGTTATCAGTCTGTAGGGTGGTTGTGAGTCTGGGCAGATAGAGTTAGTCACGTAGAGCAGCACTCACCCACTGACCACGCAGTACTGTATAAAAAGAAATCGCAATGTTCTTATAATCATGTAAGCTGTACAAGTTTCCAGTTATCTCTAGCATCAAAATAACAGATTATAAAGGGAATTGCATAATGCCGTAGTTGCTTCATCCATGATCTGGCGGTGAGCCAAGACGATTTCCATTGCGCCAGATTGAGAAATATTACCCCCAACACTGCTGAGAACTTTTTCAAGACACCCAACATTGTATAATTTTATCCAACTGCACCACATTAAGACAGACAGTTAAATTGATTGTTATCCTCTTCAAATTTACGGAAGTGATACTGCCGGCACGGGCTCGGGAGCAAACAGCTGGCAGCTGATTAGCCGCATCATTTATTTAGTTCAGTCAGCTGATAAAGGAACGTTGGGGAGTGAAATGGAACCGCGGTAAACATGACGGCCATGTTGGTTCCTTCGTTTAGGACGTTTTCGTTATGTTTTACTTAATATATGTAACACTTATGTTCCCAAACTGTTGCTAAATTGTGTAATTCATCATGTAAACTTCACGTGCTATCGTCATGAGCCCCAATATTCAAACAATAGATCTTTTCGCAGTCTCACAAAAACCAAAACAAACCGGCTAAACAGCGGTGACGATCAACGTTGTTTGTCCAATCAGATATCCCAGATTGCTGACCTATATAACTTAGGTCCAATAAAAGGCTTTGTTATTACCACGTGACTACTTGTTCTGCTTATTTCTGAAAACCATAACAAACCCACGTCTACCGGCATAGAAACAACATCTACGACCGGTTCTTTGTTTGAAAACCGGACATTTTATTCTTCTGGATATCTGTTTCGAGATCTACAGGATCATCAACAAGAAGATTTGCGTCTTCAAATGAGTGAACACTATGCAGAGTCAACGCAGACTGCCGAAGAAATCTGTTTTGGGGACTAGAGTTTGTGCCCCATGGAATGATGGCCGCTTCTACCCTGGAGTTATAGAGTCTATGACAGAACAGCCTAATGGACAGTTTATGTACGCAGTTCTGTTCGATGATGGTTACAGTAAAAGGTATTTCCACAAAGACATTGTTGGACCCGGTTTCAGTACAAACTCTGGTATTTTTCTAAAACATGGTCAAGCTGCCTATATCACCAACCATGGACGCGAGCAGAAAGCCATTGTTGTCAAACACAACAAAGTTACTGACGAGGTGATTTTGGAGATAGAAACTAACGATGGGGAGTTGTCAGAAGTGGTGAAGAGACTTGATGACATTCGTCTACTCGAAAGTCGGAAATCAACTCGACGCCAGTCTCAGGAAACAGCCAGCAGCAGAATCGATGTTCCCGTGACAAGAAATAGGCGAGTCATAGTGGAATTTCCACAGTATTTCACCATCATAACTTCATATGTCTTTAAAGAATTGCACTCAGTCCCCACCGGAGCTCACTACCTGCTAGGGGATTAAAGAGATAATATCAAAATCTATTTTAATGGCCTGATGTCAGTAATAGCACACAGGTCCATCTATTGTGTCACTGGTCAGGTGTCATCGGTTTAATCTAGGAGCGACTAGGTGGGATTTGGTCATTTCTTTGTGGCATCCGATACACAGTACCCACCACATGTGATATGCCAGTACTCGGAAACGCTGGTCAGTGGGCAACCAGACCTTTTGATGTAGACAGTGGTTACCGGTACTTCCCATCAGCTGGGCCCCCACTAATTATCCATTCATCCCATTCTAATGCTTCCCCCATAGAGGAGCCATCCGAATATAATTACTATTCAGGTCAGGCCATTCATCCCCTTATGCCGGTCTGTTTGCGGATAAACTTAATCGTGGCACCGGTCGCTAGCCACACGTGATTATGAATCATTCACCCTGCGCAATAAGGAACAATAAAATGCTGGATCGATACACATGCCCTGACCTGCCTGACAACATTTTATACACAACCTGATTCTGTGCTTCAACACGGCACCAGGACCACTTGAATACACCGGGAGCATTGTCGTTAATTAGATACCAGCTGTTGGGAAGAAATTGTAACTACTGCCGGTTTTATAACAATTTGCCACCAGCTGTGAGATATTTGAGTATTTAGTAGCATCAGACTTGCCCGGCAGACGGCTCACAGATAAAAACTCTGTTATATCAGCTTGCAGCTGTCGGGTCAGAAGGTTTTTTGTAATGCGACTTTCTAAGCAGTGACTATTGTATTTGGCACAGAACCAAATCCAGGTTATAGTTTCCTGGTACCCATGGCAACCCGGACCAGCAGCCACTTCTCAGCATTCAGTCGTTAATCACGCAGAGGATTGGGTCTCCTGGGGCCACCCAAAGCCCTCTGGGGCTCTCTTTCAGACATCAGCGGATAATACTAGCTTTTTTTTTTCCAGGAGACGTAAACACGAAGAGATGACTCTGGATGACAGGCAGTGTGACGCGGATGAGGAGATGCAGATGGCAGCACGGGCTCTACAGAATCTGTCCTGCAGCCCTGCCTCACCTCACTTCCCATGTGAGTAGAAACTTAACCATCATCATCGTCGTCGTCATTGTCATGTAGAGCTCCCATCACCTATGTCCACTAACCAGGAAAGGTTTTTATGGGGTTCTGGAATCAAAGCGCATGCTCTATTGAGATACCTATGGCTGATAAAGTCATTTATATCACTGAACAATCCTTTGAAACGCATTATAGTCCATAACAGATGTCTGTTGTAAAAAAAAGTCACATCGTTGCCATGTGGAGCGGGCTATCAGCTGATTTTGCAGCTCATTTCTCTTTGTGTCAGTCACGGTCAGTCAGGCATTACGCCGGCTGGGGCTTTGTGTCTTCCGCTAACAGATTGATGATAACTGGGTCAGTAATCCCCTGTACCAAATCCGGGTTCTGAGTTCGCAGGTCATGGTTCGATATTTTGAACAAGCGATTAATTACCACACTGAACCGCCACCCTCTGGTCACGGTCTGGGCACTGTGCCAATGTTCCAGGGCTCTAGCTCGCGGCAAACACCGGCAGTCTATGCCAAATCGCTGGTCAACCAATAACAACCGGGTAAACAATCCAACAGAGGGATAGGGCAATGTGTACCAACCTCAAGCCAGCTCTATTTATCATGTTACTGCGCGGATATTTGCACTTTGTTTGACACCATCAGCGATTTGCCGCAATAAAAGCTAGGTCAAGTTTGTTTTGATCACATGATCTTGCTCCATATGACTAGCAACAAAACAGAGCGAATCAGCTGTTACTTTTCACTCCCTTTTTCTCCCGCGCAGTTCGGTTGAACACAATAGCGATTAATCTACATCTGTGAATCAATCAATAAACTTAAAGTCACTCGCGGGCTTTAGTCAATCATCCTTTGAACTTTTTGGCTCCGCTTTTTAGTAGTTCAGCTCTCCTATTATTCAGTGGCACAAAGTAGATAACACTGAGAGCCTGGTTCTCTACCAGCGAGAGCTGTGTCAACATTGAATGTTAATCAGAGTCCCGCCCTGAGTTTCATTGATGCGACTCTCGGCGGCGATTCTAGGCATAATACCTATACACGACATTCAAGGTGATTTATCTGCTGGTTATATGCCAGATGAATTATTCGCTTGCAGCTGCCATGGCAACTAACCCTCAGCTGCATCTGTATGCAGCGATAACCCATATCCATATAAAACACACCCAGTACTGCCTGGCATATGATGGCTTCTTTAGGTATGATTAATATGCTGCTGGTAATGAAAAACCTATATAGACCCTTACTATAGGTCAATCACACGCCGCCGGTCAGCTATAAATTACTCACATCAGCTGATGTAAAGAAAGCTTACACTCAGTTTCCCATACTCCCCTATCGATCGGTACATCTCTGAGTAATGAAACTCTCGGGACATGATTTTATCATAGCCAGTGCATACCTTTATGTCACAGTAGCTTTATCGTCTGAGGTTAACTAATCAGGCAGAGGAGGTATCAAGTTTATAATAGGTTCCCGGTTATATTCCCAGGTACATGTATGTAAACTTTTGAGTTTCCTAGTTCACAGATGAGGAACTAAAATATCGGTGGCAGAGATTATTAACAAACTCATCCAATGATATTTAAAATGGGGGAGAGTATTATTCACAATCATAAAGTTGACGAGTTTTAAAAGCTCCCTTGTATAAAGTCGGACTCCGATTATGTACAGCGGTTATGTTCCAGTAGCCAGAGAGAACAGAAATTCTCTAGTGGTCACACTGAGCAGAAACACCTCGCGAACGCACAGCTCCTGGTATGAAACATGCCTGCCACGATTGACGTTGAGGCGGCAGGCTGTTGACCCCTGCTAGAATAAACAGCTCATGTAGCACCAATCTCCATCACTGCTGTATGAAATGACAATAAACGGTTCACGCACATTGAGGTCCAAACTAGAGAGCAGATTTAAAAGTCTTGCGTGATTAAAAATCCCTTATCTATGGACTAGAATGTTCTAAAACTAGCTTATGCAAGCCTGACACTGACTCAAACTATAAGATAAAATTCTGACATCAACTGAAGTTAGCTACCGATAGTTCTTTACTAAATCTGAACTGACTGTCATCTTTATGAGCGGGAGCAAGAGTGAAAATAGAGTCTCATTTTGCATAACAATGGCAGGTCATTTACCCCTCCCTGGCTGAGTATTCACATTGAATCTATAGGGACTTGCGTAATCAGCTCCAGTCTTGCTTTATAGCCTGGATTCTTATCGAACCATAGGAATAATAGCTCAGCAAAGGTCAGGGAACTGTGAGGGGGTCAGTATAGTTACCGGGTGAGAGGTTGGCATGCCAACTATCGGTGCCCGGTTCACTGTTCGAAGGGTATCAGCTGAGGCATTTCCACTCCATAATCACCCGGCATTCAGCTGAGTTACACACTCCTCGGTAAATGAGCCGTGACTGAGCGTGTCCGGACCGACCGAACCCTGAGCGTTTCCTAATGTAACTAGTACAAGGATTCATATTTACCGCAGAAACCTGTCTCCTTGTTTAACTTAGCTATGCATGATATCCTCTAACAGATATTTCATTAGAGATAGTTCAAACCTGTAAAGAGAGCGATATTATGACCCCACTAGCTACAGATTTCAGTCCCACTATATCTTTTTGTTAATTCTATTCAGCGACGACCCATTCTGTCTGTCTCTGTTCCAGTGGATCTATCAAAAAGTCCTCAGAGTTGGCACGATACAAACTTTCGACCTTCACCTTCTCCGCCCAGCCATTACAGCACATCTGCACCTCAGTGTTTCTTTGGATCGGCCAGCACAGATGAGGGAATTGAGGTGGAGGATTCTATCTATTGTATGGAAGACTTCAGCACTAAACGTCGAAAGGTAGGCATGCAGCCTTTCAATTCAAAGAAAAAGATCCACATTCGATGTAGAATATGTCCATGTATTTCAATCGATCTTAGTTCTCAGATGTGGTAAGTCATTTGTCTAGAGATTTGACTATAAATGTCGATTCCTACCTATGACACGCCTGTTGGTGCGCTGAAGGTGTTGCACGGCTCCATATCATCTCACAGAGAGAGGTGCGTCAGTCAGAGGCTTAACTATATGATTCCCGTCCATACGATTTCAGGCAGAAGATCCCAAAGCTAACAAACTTCGGTACAAGTGTACGTGGAGGGGATGTCGTGTGATTGAGGATGACTGCAAGCAGATCGAGAGTCACATCAGACAAGCCCATCTCGGGTAAGTGACTGTCAGAAAATTTTACTGACAGAGCTGGTTGTTTCCTTATGGATAACAGCATTTCAAATCAGGGCGGGTAGTTAGTAAGGAGCAGTCATCAGGAGAACCTATTAACAGGCCTGTCACTAAAAAGGAAGGGCTGTCACATATTGCTAGGCATCCCTTTGTAATAGTTACATTCCATTCGCAACTTACTGACATTGGTTTTATGGTTTGTCAGTTTGTATGCAGCTCCTGCATCACTAGCCACTTCTTTGTGATGTAACTTCCATATGTTTGTGACCTCGTGAGTCTGTCTGTAGGCCGCGGGACGGTTCCGATCTCTCGGATCACGAGGAAGAGTTTTACTATGAGGAAATTGAGCAGTCAGAAATGGATGAAATGACATCCAACATGGCCGGTACGTGCAAGCATAGACAAGAAACGATAAGTCTATGCGCGCAAGGCTATAAGTTACAACTATGTATGTACCCCACTAATCCTCTACAGTTCCCTAAATAAAATTCATTTAAATCAAATTAAAAAAATTATTTAGAAGCAAGTTCGCTGCTGAACTTGTTCAATTGTTACAAAAATATCCTGTTTTATAACCTTTTGTACCTGGAATCCAGCCACAATTTTTAAAGAAAAGCTTACCATATACTCGTCGTTTTGCTCTGAATTGAGAGGCCACTGTCCTCTTCAGTTTTAGCCTATTTTCGTGACCCTTACTCTTCTTATGCATCATATCAATATCTTTGATTATAGGTATGACATGCGCCTCCCCATCGCCTACCCAGTCCTGCCCGCTGAACCTGAGTCTCCCTAGACAGATGATCGGTGGTATGGGTCGTGATCACGACTACCCACGGAAGGAGAACACAACTCCCAAACCGATAGTGCCGATCTCACTGGAGGAGATAATGGAGAAATCATCCCCGATACTCATCCCGAACTCAGCCCCACTCACGCAGACACATTTCTTCCCTCAGGTAATGTGTATATATAGCCACTAGACCTATATTACCCTCTTTGTATGATGGGATGAGAGTTATGTTCTCTTTGTTATATTGTAACATAATTAAAACCCAATAGGCTCGATTCATAGCCCTATGAACTGGATATATACCCAGTATCTGCGGTGATTTACTTCCAACCGTCCGTAATATGACAAACAGCCAGGGCATCTTATCGACTTGTAATTCTCTCAAATTACTATAGGTGCATTCGCGGATCGGGTTTTGGCATCTGAAGCGGGATTTCAGACGCATTCTCAGCTCCACTGCTCGAAAGTGCGCCTGAATAGTGCTTTTTTACCAACCATGTACCTCAGCTGCGTCCGAAAGTGAATTCGATCATGCGGACAGTTCTGTGCCTGAAAGTGGGCGTGCTAGTTTATGCAGTGTCAAGGTTATCAGAATGTCAAGGCTAGCCATCGATCGCTTACTTAGTCTATGGTCGCTTCACTGTTGCGAAACAGCTCGCACAATTTTCTGTCCTTAGACACGCAAGACATTGATAGAGGACCACTTCGATGCGCCTAAAACTGTGCCCGAAACTCCTTACATTTTTTAACTGCACCTACCCGTTCGTGTGATTGCGTCTGAAACTTTTCTGAAGTGACCAAAATCACGCGAATATACCTATAATGACCATTGGAATTTGTTTGTAGAATTCACCCTACAGTCGTCAGACATTTAAGGTCAGCCCGCTGTCTCCCTCTACCGCTTCACCGACAGCAAAACCAGTTACCGGCCGAAAAAGTCGCAGCGACATTAAGAAATGTCGTAAAGTTTATGGGATGGAGAATCGGGACCTGTGGTGTACACAGTGCAAGTGGAAAAAGGCGTGTACTCGATTTGGTGTTACTGGCGAAGCCGTGTAAACACACCTCATATCAGTGGATGACACCTGTGAAATGGAACCAAAATGGATGAGCTCATGACATTGACCCCCACTCAATGTTGCTGCCTTTGTATAATTTGCTATAACCCGCTGGCAGTCTGTGGGGGCCCGGGTCTAACGAACCACTCACCTTAGTGGTTATAAATCACCATTGTACTTTATTACTTTTATTTTTACTCAAAATTTATTTTATATGGCAGTACGAGGAAAGCGTGTCCAAAGATTTGATGGGGCGGTAGAGAATGGTTCTTCCATGTGATTGGTCCCCGGAGAGACCAGTGCATCAGTACTCATACCCTTATATCTCAGTCATACATAGAGAGCAATATCCGCAATTATTTTACATTTCCTTATTGACAACTTTTGAAAGTTTTTATTTATATGTATTTTATACTTGGGAGGGGAGACGCCCTCTCCCCTGGGCAGTGCCCGGCCAGGAATCAGAATGTACTCGTTTCCTATATTTTTACTTTTGCTATGGTAATGCCTGTTGTTGACAGCCAGCGATAGGAGCTGTTGGTATGGACTAGTCCGGTCCGGGTCAGGGTCTGTATATAAAAGTATATTTTCTATAGTTCTGGTATGTTTTGTGCATGTACTCCACACAGCGGGGGCGTTATTAGTATTATAAATTTCTATTTTAGTATAATAAAAATGATAGAACGACATAACGGTTTGTTCGCTTATTGCATTAACACTGAAAATAATAGTCACATATGATTGCGAGATCAAGATGTGCGCAAGACACAGAATAATAAGATGAGTGACCGGTGCTTCAGCACTCTGACTGAGGGGGAAATAGTTATTTTAGAGTTCATCCTTCTTCTTACTCCATTTTGTGGCATTATTTTTTAGCCACTCAGTGAGAGCTTTTGTTGATCGCTCGCCCTCCACCTTAATTACAACATTATCAGCACTCACAAAGTAAATAGTTGGGTAGCCCTGCACGGCAAACTCTGCAGGTGCATCGTTGGCTGTCATGTCCATCTTAGCAATAACCTGCAACAGATTTGTCGCATCACACAGTTGTGTTATATATGAGGGTCAGTATTCAAAGAAATTCTTGGCTATTGGGAATTCCAGTGACTTCAAATTATATGCTCAATATGACCAATGGGAAATGCCAAGTCTATATGCATATACTCTTTCTGAATACCCTTAGGGATTTCTCATTATTGATCTTTTATTTTATTATACACTACATAGAATTTTATAGCAACAGAACTTTCACGAATAGAAAGTTTAGTTCAGTTAGGACAGAAAATTTGGGTGTCATTGTGTAACTGAGAACTATATAACTAGCTAACCCCAAAGGACTGGCGAATGCAAGTACGTGCAACCTGAGATTTCTTTCTCAGTTAAGTTCTGGTGGTCTGGAAAATGCAAACTGTGATGGAATTCGTCACCGACAGACAAGAGCTTATTTTGTAATTAAAAATGTAATTAAAATCATTTGATTTGAGACTAGTTTCAGGTCTAACCCAATATGGAGTTGTCCATCTTCCTTAAAAGTTGACATGGTTAGACAACTCCAAAACAAGACATCCAGATTCGCCGGGGCGTGAATGAGCATTTATTTATTTGGGTTTGGCATTCTATCATGACGATAATTTAGTCGAAAATATGCCTTTTTTTGCCATCAGGGCTTGAGCCGAAAGGAAAGAGGGAGGATATTATTGTACTTGGTAAATGTAGGAGTTACTTACGATATTCTTCTCGTGGCTGAGCTGCTGGGCAAGTTTCTTGTATTCTGGCTCCAGTTTCTTACAGTGACCACACCACGGGGCATAAAACTCTATCAGTACATCCTACAATAACAGGGGTGACAGAAAAATCTCCATTATTTTTAAAAATACACTGAATTTGACACGGATCGATAATTTAGTGAGTACCAAGGCTAACGGTAGAGTAGATATCCACCTGACTGATACACCGTCTACTCTCCAGGTGTATCTTTATCCATTTCTCTGTTGGGCAGATGGACGTTTGAGGATGAGGGATCCAGTTACCTTGGTCTTGTCCATGACGATTTTATTGAACGTTTTCCCCACCACCACGGTGACGGGTCCCTTCTGCTTGGCTGGAGGTATAGCTGACCTCAGGTATGATTTTGCCTTTCCGTTCTTCACCTTCTCTAGGAACTCCTCAATCTAAAAACAGGACGAGAGACCTGATTCACACTAATTCGAATGCTGTCCCCCTGGCTATTTGTCTTACAATGATCGTTAAAGTCAAAAGAGAGTGCAGGATTTTACATTTCATGACTTTGAGCTGTTTACATTCATTTTTGAAATTACAAGAAGTTGTCAAACCTTATACGAAATAAGACATGCCTACACAACTCCCACTAAAACCCCAAACTCTAATTTGAGTTTGCTCTTGCTAAATTTGTGTTTTTGCTTTCTCCTGTCTCATCTGTGACTTTTTTTCAGATGAGATCAAAAGTATTCTGAGTTATCGAGGCTTGAGAAAGCTCAACATAAAGATTTGTTCTGAAGCCGGTCCTCTGAATTGAGACAGGTCCTCTGTATCTTACCTCTTCGGGATCCCATTCATCCATTTCCTCCATTGGATACTTCTCACCACTAATACCAAAGCAGCCGAAGCTGAAATCTGATCCGGAATCTTCCAGACCGAACCCAATCAACTCGCCTCCCATCTTAGTCTCATCTGCCATTGCGAATCTCATGTGGTCACGGTACCTGCATCCGAGTGAAGGCAACTCATCACTGATGACAATCATAATAACATCCGTCGGTCTTGAGAGACAATAAGTGCAGGTACAAGCCCGAGCAGGGTTGGCATAGGGAAAGTTTACTATGCTGAGGGCCGAATCTAGTCTATCAAGGTACCTTCTAGTTCAGAGTGAAGAATTACTTTACAACGCTGAGCGGGTTGTTAGGATCATCCAACCCAAACCATGCTTCACACATCACCCACCGAGAACTCGGTTTTTGTTTCACGATGATAGTTAAAGATCCGCGAATGACTACTATTCGGATATTTGGAAATCGGATAGACCTTATGCTACATGGCATTTAAGTAGACTCACTTGTGAGCGATTGGTAGCAGCTTTTGTCTCCACTGGTTGGTTAGATCTCTGTATTGGTGCGACCAGTCCACAGGCACATAGAGTATGCACAGTGGTCTCCTGTTATATCGAGTATGAGAGTTCTCATTCGTCTTCTCACCAACCAGAGGCAGACTGTTTTCCTCAAAATATCCCTGTGAAAGCAGCGCATTGAAAATGACCGTGCACACTGACCGTGTATAGATTGGTGTAGACTGTTGTGAAAAAGCATGGCAAAATTTTTTAAAATTCTCCTTGAGCAGTAGGCCATAATATGTAACAGATCTAAGTTTAAGGTGAGTTTGAGCGGGAGGAGCTAGGGTAAATGTGCTTTTACCTTTGAGCTATCCCGCTACCACTTAAGGTCATAACAATAAGGCCTTTGTAGACCAGATAGACCTAGTGTTAGCCGCTTAGTTTACCCACCTCCAGATAGGTTGGCGTCTCATTTGTGATCTCTTTCTCCGCATAGACTGGCTCATACTTGGATTGGAATATTTTTGGTTGTATCACCAGCACAACCGCCTCCTTATCCTGAACTTTATAACTGCAACCACCAACAAACTCGTCATAGTGAAAGAGTCCTGCTTAACCATTTATGCAACATGCGTACAGAACTGGGATTATATCATAGACATATAATACAGCTATACAATACATATAATATGGTGTTTGCCTATGTTTGGTACCTATTTACATCGACTCAGTATGTGCAGAGGTTGCACTATTTTAACAGGTAGAGGCAGTGCATACAATGCTGATCACCGATGAGTGTACACAGAGTG
>Ga0224511_10002438_pt1 | contig 12526 bp, 9 predicted proteins | sample SF_May12_sed_USG_2_FD_169988 | JGI IMG/M metagenome (GOLD analysis project Ga0224511, IMG submission 169988) | Sediment microbial communities from San Francisco Bay, California, United States - SF_May12_sed_USGS_8_1 | ecosystem: Environmental > Aquatic > Marine > Sediment | place: USA... | reverse complement strand
TTCCTTTAGATTGAGGCATTCCGTGATAGAATCTTTTGAACTGGTCAAGTTGGCAAACAAACTCACGCCTGGGAATGATAGTCGTATGTCATGACACTGAAGAAGTCAATACTGTCCTTTAGTTCATCAAAGTGTTTCCTAAGAAACTTTGGTCCACTAAAATAGAAACATGTATTAGGACGGGTTGTATTTTGACTAAAAACAGATTTGAGAGCAAGCTTCTCTCCGGGTAAATATTTGGTTGTAAGATCAAGGAACGCAACGACGACAGAAAACAAAGGAAAGTTGAAATAGATTTCTTGTTGGGCTGGGCTGTAAATTTGTAAAGCTAGCGAAAGGAATAACTTTGTACCGTCTGGCATGGCTAGTGAATAGAAACACAAGGTGAACAATAAAACAATGATCGTAGACACCTATCACTTGATACTTAGTATCTGGAGTAAAGCTATCTGGCTATTTCCGTTGTCCACAATCGCTGACCGGGAACATAATCGATGAATTTGTTGGGCCATGTCAGCGAGTGATTCTCTATGACAACTCAATGATACCATAACTTTCTTAACATAAATTATCACAAACGGTGATAAATTTCATCAAATGAGATTCACAAATAACATCTGAACAGGGAGCTGCTTCAGAGGAGCTCGTAAACTGATGTTATTTATACACGAGACAATCCCATGTAAGAAAAATGGAACACAGAATAGCGACCACCGAGATATCTCGTTTCGGGGCCTTGTCAGGATTGATTCGTGATCAATGCTGATTTAAAATGCATTTAAAAACTAGTCTCAGTCATTACAGTCAAAGGACCCAAGCCTGTTGCTGAGTACACATGTACATAAGCTTTCGAGTAAACCAGCGCTGAGTGCCCGGGCAAAACCGTTGAGCTCTGACATCGTCACCTCTATCAGGTTTATTGTCAAGAAATGTTCAATCATTCTCGACTCAATGATACGCAATTTCATGTGCATGCAGCAGAATTCAGTACCCTGAGCCGAGATTACTACGCGAGCAGATAGTAGAGACTCACCCCATACCGGCCATGACATTAGCTGGAGGCACCACCAGCGTTATTTTCTTGTTGTTGGAATGCAGCTCGTCAGCAAAGTGTACTAGAAAGTGAATCATATCGCTGCAAAGAAAGAGTTTTTTTCATACGGTACCATACATTGTCCCTAACAACCCAGAATGGCCCATAAAGTTTTGTAGCGCAATGCTTCACACTGAGCCAATGGGTACCCTGATAGAATGGGGGTGCATTTTGTTAGTCACCTCCCACTATGCCAGCCCTGCCTTGTAGCTCCATTGTAAGCTGGATCATGGTTTCGCGAGATGAGTGGATGCCAAAAAAATACGGAGTGATTTAAAGGGATCTCGATTGAACAGTCAGTGATGATATCTGGTATTGTTTGTCTTTATGGGGTTTGTGGTTCGTGATTGGTCATGTGCAGTTGAGTTTATTAAAGGGGTTATGTCACGGCCAAAAGTGTCTTCACTTGTTTTCAGATTCTGAAGCCTACCAGGAACATATGGGCCCAACACCCACCTCAAATAGAAGCTTAGATATAGCCCTATCCAATGCACATACTTAGAGCCCTCAGCGACACACTTTTCAGACGGTCGACGCAACAGAATTGGCCTCGAGATAGGAAATTAACACAGAGCCGTTGGTGTTTGCATTGCTTTCTCGGCTTACGCGATGGTGTTTGGAAAATCCTCCTGCAGGTGCGCACTAGACCTGTAGTTACGCAAGTCTTTATAGAGAAAGTGTTTAAAGAAAAATATAGAAATAGGATTTTTCACTTCTGTCAATGAGCATTAGTGCCATTATCGCGAAATGATAGAGGCCCAAACGCAACGGCCTCTATTTAGGGCTAAGGAAAACCAAGTTATGAGGGAGTTAAGATCAAATTTTAGTAATTAGATCCCATTTTATTTCTATTTGGGTCATTTGGGCCATTGTTATTCGAGTGACCGATATTCGTTTTGTGGAAAGAGACCACTGGCTGCCACTGCAGAGTTGCGGCCCTTTAAGAATGGGGAACACAACTCCAAAAGTGTGTATACCATCGACCGTGTCATAACCCCTTTAATTATGGGGGCATTCTGAGGCATTGACAAATATGGGCCGTTTAATTATCTTTCTGATTTTGCTGGAAATTGGCTACAAGGTGAAATCAGTTCTCAATCAGACCACCCATTCAAAAGTTATGATCAAAAATTCAAATGCTCCATATGTGTCTATCATCGGATGAGGTACATTAGGTTTCGCTGAAAATCTTAGCAGCCTCTGATATGGAATTCGATTTCGCAATACACTGAACTTGGGTGTTGTCACCATAAAGAGGATAACTCTATGGTTGTCACTCTACCTGTACAGGTGAGAACAGTGAATGTATAACAGGTCTCCAGAAAGAGATCAATATATAAGGGCACTTTAGGAGAGGCATAGAGACCAAAATAGTTTAAATGGCTAATCCCAACTGCCCAACTTTTCAAATTGGCAATCACAACCTTTGGCATAAGGTTTTTCTAATGAATGGGTTGCAAGCCTTTGTCTTCTAAGCATGCACTTATGTTACATTTTGATCAAGAATGGAGCTTACTCTTGTAAGTTCGGCATGGTTTGACTCCACATCTCTAACACAAGCCCATCAAAACTATGACTCTGCAAAAAAAAGTTTGAATTGGAATTCATTGCTATTTGTGTTACACCATGAGATAGACTACATACCTTCCATTTTTTTATCTATTGGGGGTTGACAGGACAAAGTCATCGCACAGCAAGAGGGGAAAGAAAAAACATGCAAACATAAAAATGAGTGTTATGAATACTCACTAAGGAGTTTGCAGACGCCTTAGGCAAGGTTACCTGCATATATTTAGTGACTGTTCTAATACACTTAATCATGCTGTCTTCTGACTGGTATAAGGCTTGATAGTCAGCCAAGGTCCAACCCTCAAACAGTACTCGGGGCACTGCAATCAAAGGCTCAATGAGAAGGCCATTTATATTGTGTAGTATTGCCTTAGTTATTTGTCGTGCTGTTAGATCTCCAAATACTAAACACAGACATTACTATAAATAGGCATTCAATACGAACCAATTTATTCCCCAAAGAACACAGAATCCCATTCAGTTTTATTCTTGTATTTCAAATTGATGATAAGGTGTCACAACTAACTCAACAATATATTTTGGTCCTGAGTTGTCTTTAAAACTGTACGATTTTCCCACGGAGTACTCAAAAAACAGAATGCCGCGATCGCTCCAAAGACATCTCTGTAAATATAGTAAGATTTTGACCTTTGTATAGGAGGTTAACATGGGATCGAATTTCATTGTCCCCTAAACTGAGATCCTTTTCAATTGAAGGTGACAGTAATAGCGCTAGCAAAGACTGGATAGAGACATACTGATTTTATTGTCACCGCCTCTGGTGACCTCCTGTGCCCAGCCTTTATCTATATCATGGCCTCCGCTCATCACACACTTTCCTCCTTTTGGTTTGACTTGCAGCCAGACTGGCGAGACCATGGTGAACTTCTTGTGGAACTGTTTCGCAATATCATAGCCCTTTGAATTCCACTGTAAGAAAAGATTGTCCGAGTGGTCAAACTAGGATTTAGCCAGTATGTACTCAAAGTTGGACATCATATTTGAGCCCTTATTTACATAGAGATTTTCTAAACTGACCATGAACTTTTAGCATTGAAGCAACATTGACACGGGACCAAAGACGAAAGGCAAGGCCAGTGTTGTTAGAAAAAACACATCATCAACTAGCACGGTCGTAAAAACTTGCGGCTTTTCGCACAGAATTAAAGGTTGAACAGTGGAGCGTATCGAACAGAGGTGGAGACGGTTGGTAGATGTGCGATTTATCTTTAACAATCATTGAAAACCTTTGCATGGACTACATCCTACAAATTGAAGCGTTATAGCTGGAAATTCAGAATCGATGTAAATAAACTCTGAGAAAGAGATCGGACAATGAATGGTTCTGGGAAACAAAAACATAACTGGATTTTCTTGAAAAGAAAAAGATTAATTTCCTGGAAGTTGCTCATTGCCACTAGATTACAATCTTGATCAGACTGAGGAGTGAAGCCAGCTTAAGCATGGTAGAAGGAATAATATCCCTAGTCAAACAGGCGAAAATTCAACAAGTAAACCACGTGGTAGAGATATAGGCATGCAGTAAGAAGACCTGAGTCCAACTACAGACACAAACATTTATTTACCGGCGTAACATAGGCGAGGACTTCACCGCTGAAGTGCCTAACTTCTCGCTCCAACTCGCAGAAGTTAGTGTGCTCTCGTAAGATCTCAGATGCTTTCATCTCTGTTTTGACAAGGCCTCTTTCCACTACATTAGTCATAGCCATGTTCACCACCTGGCAAAAATCATATCATAAACTCAGTATACACAATACAAAGCCACTCGAGAAAACTGGTCAGGGCGGAACTTTATACACTGTCATCAGAGACTACCTACTGCTTATTGCTTTGTACAGCTTATTGTGGGCAACACGTGACAAAATCCACCCGTTATTCTGAAGGACCATCTTTGTCACCCTTTGCAAGCGTATACATTGTAATCATAGTAATACAATTACCGGCACTCCTTGTTGACTTTTCTTTGCTTTTTTAGACTTTTTGTCGCTCTTCGATAGAGTAGCATTGACTCCTATCTCCGTTACGACATAACATATAAGCATGAGCACCAAAAGTCCAGTCAGTCGATCTCTAAATACCATCGCCGCCATTCTTGTGCTCAAATGATGCTGCAGCTGACGGCATACCAGACTGTTCGCACTGCAAAAGATAATCCAAAGACTGTAGACAGAGGTCTCTTTGAAGGCTACAAATGCGCAAAACATTAAAAGAAGAGACAGGCACAAGGTGGTAGCAACAGGGAGTGTTTTTGTGTAAGCGTGTTCATACTCAAGGTTAGTTTAATGAACAGCTGGATATTCATAAAGCAAAATGAAACCTGTGTAATGCGTTATTTTTAGTAACAAAAAATAGTAAATCGGTCAACAGATCTGAGGGATACACTGTAAGTAAAGTACCAAAAAGAATCCATGAGCTACTGACTGAGTGATTGAGTTGACTGATTCAGTGACTGTCTTTGAGCCAGTTAGGTCTGGAACAACAACGAACAACCTGTAAATAATTTACTCACTCGGTAATTACTGGACTTTAACTCGAGTTTTGACTTTGAGTTTGAGTATTAACTATCATTAAAAAAATAAGGATTTCACAGGACTTCCACTTCCAGTGGAGAGAGTTAGGTTACAGGGAGCTTCACTCACAGTCACAGCTACTGAGTTAGTGAGTTACAGTTACGCCCACACTGACACACTGAGACTGACTCAGTGTCACTCACTCACTCAGTCACTGACTCAGTGACTCACACAAGCCACGAAAGTCGATGCTCGACGACTCGACTGTCGACAGGTCTTGGTCATGGAATGCCTACTCTACCGTACCACAGGGAAACACCGTGGTACTTTCTGGGCGTGTTTTATAACATATCAGTAACACGTGGTCAAGCTACAGAGCAACTCACCAGCTGGAAATTAATTCGTGTTGTTAGTTGCTACCCGTCTATGTGTAAATCTGCACAGATGCTCGCCTGTGCTACGTTTTCAAAAACTCTTTCTACTTGAATTGGAGCAGAAGAACGACGTAATCGCCCCCAACACGCATGCACGCCACGCCTAACACTGTCGGACACCGGCGGGCATGGCCTACGGATATTAACAGAATAAGGAATGGTGGAGTCGCTCTCTCATCAATTTCCTGCTTTAACCTTTGTAGTAGGCCCACGGAGTAGGCCACTCTCGTCTCTGGTGGTACTGGTAGTTAGGGACGAGCCCTCAACTAGTATCATGGAGCCAGGTACAGGTTTCTACTCTGGCTCTAGACTATTACAACCACTTGGAGATCAAATCGGTCTATCTATTGACCAGGTAGGTAAATATATAGCGGCTTTAGAGTACGGATAGTGCAGGCTTAGGGCAAGATGAACCAGTCCAGTGAGTGAGTGACTACTAGTACTACGTCTACTGACTGTGACTGTGACTGTGAGAGTAAATTATAATTACTTAAGACAGTTATTTACTAAATTATTTAGTTACTAGTTTAGTAGTTAGTAACATCATCATCATGTGAATTGTGATAATTGATAAAGTCCTTGGCTTGTCGCTGTTGACTGGATAATTGGATGAATCGCTGCGTTTACACTCTCACACATTCAGTTGCCGTGTTGCGCTGTAGAACATTCCGGCTACAACTACATACTTGTACTTGTAGTTGTAGTACGACTAGTTGTAATAGTAGCCGATCGCAATGACCTTCAAAGTCTATCATCAGTATTCAGTATCATGTAGAAACTCTTGCGATGAGCAGGACCAGGGTTGATCACTTGATGTTGTTCTAAAGTTTTATTTTTACTTGGTAGGTGAACTATGTGAGCTGTCAGTTGGTATCCATCCTACTAGCTATCCCTTTCCGGATGCTGTTTCATCCCAGCAAAGTCTCGCCCACCACGAGGCACCTCTTTGAGGCTGTTGCAGGGCTATGCCTTGTAGGATTCTGCTTTGGACCGTAAGTAAACACTAGCATGGTTACCTACTTACCTACTTACAGGATTGCATATTTTGTAGGAATGGCACACATTTGCTTGTGCTTTCTCAAGTAAAATTCTTTAAGCTTTTGAATCTGAAAGAAAGCATTACCATAAAAAGCTAAGAACAGAAAGCATGTATGTCTTGCAGCATACAGCCGAGTGAGTTTCAGTGTCAATTCGGTGACTACTAGTGCAAATCAACAGTTGAATTACTAAGTCATGTGTGCACCCAAACAGAGTGGCGAGCAAGCATCTTAATCTTAGAGGGATCCCAAAGAGAAAGAATAACTTAAATACTCCAAGCCGCCTACTTTCTTATTTGCATGTTATGTCGAAGTTTAAATTAATTTACGCACCTTTGCTTTTACCCTTCACCAAAAGACCCCATGGACTATTAGCTGATACAACATTAGTTTATTGAAGGTTTGGCCGAATCAATATCCCATACCAATCAATCAGCACATGGTGGTTTTAAAGTTTGTATCAATTTGGCTATCTTCCAATGGTATCTACAAATCCTTATCTAAATTCGCATGAATGTACTTTGATCAGTTCAGTATGGGTCAGTAAACAAGCGAGCTAGGTTGAATAGCATTCCTGTACAATGCTCCAGGCTGGCCTGAGTTAGAAAAGTCATGCAAAAACTGAGAGTAGGCATGAACCTCGGTTTGTGATTCTTTGACTACTGGCAAACCCCTTGCTTAGAATTGAACAAAACTCCTGAAATGATTACCCATTGATTTCTGGGGTCAAAAAGAAGTCTTCTGCTCCAGATAGGATGCAAATAGGCTGCTATCCTGGCTATGTGGCATCACTATGTTTTGGCATGAGGAATACAAAACTAACATCACAGAACCCGCACAATGAACTAGACACGTCTGTCAAGAGGCTATTATCCACCGAGTTCTTATTGTTGTTCGATCCGTAGTTATCTCTCTTCATACAAAGCTGTAGCTGTTAACCTTCATAGTGAGGTCGACATCGCGTGGCATATTAGTCTCGTGTTTCAGTTGGAAATCAAGCTTATTCCATTTTGTTGTAGGCAGCTCATTCATGTCATTGGACAGACGTTGCTATGCTACCTGGCCTTGCTCATCGCTCCTGCCCACTGTCATAAGCTATCCTTTGTCATCACACTAGGGTACCTCTCCATGCTGCATATCTATAGGCAGATATACGATTATGGAGGCTACACCCTGGACATAACTGGGTGAGTTACCAAATGCAAGTTTTCCCATTTTTATAGAATTGACATCCAAGTTAAAGTGCGCAAAACGCCATGAGAAAAAAATCTCCATGTGACTGGATCAACTTTCCATTATAAAGTTATGAGATTTACACTCCCTGAGTAAAGTATAATAGCGAGTTATAACGACAGCTTAGCAGGCATGGTAAAGCCAGCGCTGGGATCATTATAAAACAAAACCGCTGAAATTATGTCATTCTTCGGTACCCTAGCGACATAGAGTGAACGCTGCGAACGCTATTGTCTTCCTTGAAGAAGGAGCAGTTACCAGTGATCAGATTTTTATACATTGTAAAGCTGCATTTAGGGTGCACTATTTTGCCCGATTTGACCGGAGCTGATAAAAATTTTAGCGTAGGGCCTTTCCATCGGAGCAGCCCAAATGCCACATCGGCGCAAATCCGATCGGTTGTATTGGCTGGTTGCTCGTTGGCTGTTTGTTTTAAAATACAGAAGGCTGACGATTGGCTGGCTTGCGCCTATCAGGGCACCGCAGTTTGTTCACTGCAGGGTACAGGACAGCCTGTAATCCTTTTTTGTGTACACATTGCGACTCACTTGCTAACAACTGGTGATGGGCCCACCTCACTTCTCCCAAAACAATCTCCAGTTTCCCTTCCCTTGTGTCATAATTTTCAATCCCAAGCATCCCCACCATAACACACGCTGTTTTTATCACTATTTCCTCGGTGGAGTAGTATCCAATATGCAATTCAACTGAACTCAAAGTCGAACGCCGAGTTCGACATCATTTGGATCAACCAGCTATGCTTTTCAGTGTGCCTTTTGCGATCTCTCGTGATCTCATCATTTCGTACCGCGAGACTTGATTGGACAATTATCTCCAACCGGATACTCATGGCAGCTAATGGCGCCTACTTATTCTATGGACTGTACCAGATCATACACCGCCTTTTCTTGCCTAAATAGACCGTCGGGGATGCCAAATCGGAGGTTTGACGTCAACAGGGCTGATGGGATCGGGCTGATGGGATCGGGCTGATGGGATCGGGCTGATGGGATCGGGCGGATGGGATCGGGCGGATGGGATCGGGCTGGTGGTCGGCCAGTGGTCAAGGGTGAATTCAGTAGAGCTGCAAATGCAAATCTGCGCGGTCATGGGTCACTGCACGCTCAACGCTAAAAAATAGTGCATGCAGTGTACGCTCTCGACTGCAGGTGCACCGTAGAGTGACATCATGTTCAGCGGCATCTTAGCGATGACCAGGCAGGCACAGCGTGTGTAAACATAACCCATAGTTTGGGCACTCGTACTATAAAAACATAACCCCAGATTTAACCCGAGAACTGCTTATAACTGTATTAGGGCCTTGGTGCAAAAACTGGACACCCAGATACAATTTATTCTTCATTCACCCTGTCCCACAAGCCATGAGCACCCCTGGTATGGATGGTATGAGCTTGTTTGTTGATGCCCATTTATGGCCTCATAGCCAATCTCGAATGACACCATTAACCACATTGTAAATCAAAGTTTTATGTCACTTTTTTTGTGAAAACGACCAAAATGCAAAGATGCACCGAAACAACTTTTTGAAGTGAACATACATGGGGGTCTCAGCATTTTCTAATCCGCTGATGGCTGTGTTTCATTTCTGTGTATTCGTCTCCAGTCCACAAATTTAGAAAAGACCCAGAGCTAGGTAATTGGATGTTGTAATACCTGTGTATTATGTTTACTTTACTTTCGCAGTCCGATGATGATATCGACACAGAAGCTCAGTGATTTAGCTTTTTGTGTCCACGATGGAATGGTCAAAGAGGAGGAGAAGCTTACAGAATCTCAGAAGAAATACGCGCTCAAGTACGTGCTGATTTTATTTGGGACAGCTTTCAAACCACTTTGACTTTTACTTGTTATCCAAGTTGTCTAGAGCCTCAATGTATAGAGTCACACCACTATTTTTGAGCATTCAATGCCCATTTTAAAAATGTATGGCTTTTCCTGTCTAGGCAGGTCGCTAAGACCAACTGTTTCCATAATCCTTTGCAGTCCCCTCACTTATTTTCATTGAGAGGACCACCAAATTTTTGGTCATATGCATGGAGGAACTTTCGGAAAACAGGCATAACAATTCAATGAACCATCAATGAACTTTGGATCCTGTGACCTGAACTCTGTCTAAACTTTTGAGACATGTAAACGTGATTTGTAATGATTTCGTCTTCATGAATTGTGCTACATGGCTGGTACGCAACCAACGTTAAGTACATGAGCCAGCTGATGCCTCAGACAGTGCTGCCTCCACCGTAATGTTCTTTTAATGTAACGAATGCGCGAAACTCTTTGCAGGTCGCAACCGAGCCTAATCGAGTTGATGGGCTACATTTTCTCATTCCATAATGTTATGCTGGGACCTACCATGTTCTTTACCGATTATATGGACTTCATAACGGGGAAGAATATCGGAATGGCTGAACCATCATACAAGGTAAGCAAAGGGAGTAACATACAGTCACAGAGTTATCCTCCCTCTGCGCATACAGCAAAATCATGAACTGATTTATTTTAGTTTGTCTATGATGCAATATATAAAAACAACTCAAACAGATGTTCCGGGTTGCTCAGGTATAAATAGCTTAGTAAATGCATAGCAGTACATTATAAAAAGTTCGCATTAGTTTACTATGAAAACTGATGGCGGTAAAGAATAGGATCGGTGACCTTTGTCACTGAACAGGATATTTTTGAGCGTAAACGGGGATGTAGAGTGGATAGTGTAAAATTTACAGCTAACCCCCTTGTTTGTTTGTTGTACTCTAGCAAACAGGCAGATATATGGACCCTAAGAGTACTGTAAGTATTGCATGGTGTGACCTCATAATAGAGATCTTGCACATGATAACGACTGACTCCGTAATGACTACCATAGCGAGGGCCCTAGGATCATGTGACCATACTAATAGTCTGTTTTGTAGTTGGGCATCAAAATCTTACGAAAACGGTGCTTGTTTCTCGTTAGCTGATTCAAACCTGTTTATTGTTTGCATACACTGCTCTGGAATGGTTCAATGTTTGGCTTCACATTTCATGCATAGGTAAACAACTCCCATTTCCATTTTTAAACACTTATGGCACGGCAAATCTCGTGACAGTTGTTACGGAGTCACCCTCTGCTGTGCAAGTTCTCTATTATTGCCGTCCTGCTAACCCAATGCAGTTGAGACTTCAATGCACCGCATGCTTAACCTGTATAGAGGCTTCTATAGTCTTGTCTGCATAGCTAGAGGCTGTACTTGTGCTGTGCTCACATCTGTGCTTATGAAGGCAGAAAATCAATTTTATTTGTGTTCTCCTTAGATTCCACAGGCAGATAGGATGAATTCTGTCTGTAGTCAGCTTCCTTGTTTTCCCGCTGAAAATGACGAACCAGTGTAAACTGAGCTAATCTTATTTTACATGGATACCTTTACCAAGATGCCCTTTTCCAAAGTTGTCCATCACGTGCCTCATAGATAAGGTAACTCGATAGGCAGTTTCCATGATCCCAAGATGGTGTCGTGATTATTAGCCTTTGTGAACTCAGTCATGCGATAACAAAGTCATTCTTCCTTGTAGACAATCATTTTGAAGAAGGTGTTGGTCTGTATAGTCACAGTTACCCTCTTTCTGAAAGTGTCTTCTCTCATGCCAACTAGCTCATACTTCAGAGGTAACGCTCTTCCTACCACTAGCTGGGTCTGGTGTAAGTTCAACTGTTGTGTGTCGTGAACCTGAGTGTTGTGTCTTTTTTAATACCATAACATTTTGTAGATTTCACATCGAACTATTTACACGAACTGTTTGACAATTCCTGTTGGCTTGAAAATGACTACTTTTGTAGCATAACATTATTTGCATTTTGCGTTACTCCGTGTGCGCATGTGTGTGCATGCGTGTGTGTGTGGCATAGTGTGTGGCATAGTGTGTGTGGCATAGTGTGTGTGGCATAGTGTGATTGCATATTCTGCGTTCTCCTGTCGACAAGCCACATCATAACACAGGCAGCTGCGGTACCTGTGTGTTTTAACGGTTTGCTGATGTATTGATGTATATGGTTTTTACAAAGATACCCATTGGACTCGTGTTATGAGTATACGCTCCTCGCGCAATTCCCAGCTCCTACCATTCCACAACAATCCTCTACTTTAGAAGGTTTGCTTAGGAGTTGAGGTAAAGGATTGCTAAGGCCCCATGTAGAACCGTAAAGTAGCGATTGTGGGATAGCCCAGTCGTTTTAAGCGCTGGACTTGCAACCGTGAGAACCTGGACTCAAATCCAGTTCACGGCGGGGCCCCGTTGTAAGTATGAGCTCCCAACATTTATCTTAGTTCCCACCGCTCCAGCAGCCCTTAGGAGCTCCGTTAAATAGGATGACCAAGCGCCCAAGAAAAATTTAAACAAAATGCTATACAGCTCTCTGATGATGCAATCGTCTCAAGCTTTTAAATAGTGTTAAAGGTCACCACACGCAGTTCCATTCACGGTGTTCATTGCTTGTATATGTCTTAAAGTTCCACTCAGTGAGGCATGATTAGTATTTCAAATCTCTTTATAGATCCAGAGTTTCTGCAATCATCCTTCTGGTATCAGACAACGTATATGCTCATCTCTCTATCTATGGTGCGAAACAGATAA
>Ga0224511_10002437_pt1 | contig 12526 bp, 8 predicted proteins | sample SF_May12_sed_USG_2_FD_169988 | JGI IMG/M metagenome (GOLD analysis project Ga0224511, IMG submission 169988) | Sediment microbial communities from San Francisco Bay, California, United States - SF_May12_sed_USGS_8_1 | ecosystem: Environmental > Aquatic > Marine > Sediment | place: USA... | reverse complement strand
GGTGGGGGTGGTGGGATCACTGGATCCGCTAGTGATATTATAATTAAATTTATATACATGTAGATCAATTATCAAACATACTTCTTATGGGGGTCGCTTGGACTTTATCCGAAAAGGGGGTACCTTTTTGGATAACAGTACAGTCCGTTTATAAGGAACTCATCGGGGCCATGACAATGTGTTCGTTTTAAACGTAGTACCGGGGTAGAATATTCAATGAAATAATGATTTCTTGGGTACCTAACTAATATTATGTTCAACGAAAAAACTTAAACATGTTTTTGTAATGAATCGTGTTCTTTTTTATTTCATCAAAATGGTATTCTCTCACGCAGCAACTTTAAAACATATAAAAAATAAAACAAAACTTACAATTGTCTATTTATACACAGATTGAAACTATGTTTTTTCTTAGTCCTTGTTCTTTATTATTGTTGTCAATTGTTACCGTTGTCCTCGTTGTCGTTGATGATGCAATTGTGATGGTGGTGCAACTGTTTAGTGATGTGTAATTAATTATAACATCTCCCTGTCAAACGTATCAGCTCAGGTGCGGGTTATTTCAGATGTTGTTCTGCTTGGGTTGAGTCTAGTGGTGGAAAACCATGCCACTTTCTCACCCATACGTGAGTGATATATAAAAGCAGTGTACGGTATTCTTAATATGATATCATGTACTTTTTTTGGACATATATCAGAAATAACATTCGTTGATTCACCAGACATCTTTGAGGTAAAACGCATTTCGCCAGGGACAGTTGATGCGCGGTGCTGTTATTTAGTTGCAATGCAAAATATTTGCGTATTACCAAAGTTCATTTGCTATGGAACTGTTCTTCCGTTGAAATGTTACTTTTGTGTAGTTTATATGTAAAATACCTTAGTCGATATGTGTTTCAATTGCTATATATGTTCAGTTGCTATGTAACTTTAATTGTTCATCAGTGTCATAATAACTTTTTTAGTTGCTAAGTACAGGGGAGGTCGCAAGCATTTCGATATTAGGGCCGTGAATTTTAAAACAATGTGCATGTAATAATAAACATTTTATTATGCTCTATACTAATAAATTTCTATTGCAAAACAAAACAACGCATTTATCATACCTTTTCGTATAATTCATGTCCGTAAAAAATACATAAACAACATAGTGAATGAGAGTGAAACCCTCTCTCCTAACTTGCATACAGCGTATTTGTAAGGTTGGAAGTGTACAATATTTCGTTCTCAGCAATCGATTTTTAGTTTTAATAACGATAAATTGAAAAAAAAAACAATATGCGCTAGTGAAGCGAGCGCGCGAAAAAATGAGTGAGGTATGTCACGTTACTTAGTAACTGCTCTTCAGTTGCGAAATAACTAAATAATTATCATGAAACCGTTTTTAGATATATATGAAACTTCTTTTCAGTTTAATGAAATTCTTTTCAAGTTTCTGTGAAAGCCCTTTTTCGTTTGCTATGCACCTGTTTAAGTCTTTTATGCAAATGTCTCGTTGTTGTTATGTAACAGATTTTCAGTTTCGGTTATTGAGTTTCTATGTGACTTTTCTTCAGTTGTTACGTAAATGCAGTTGCTATGTAACTTTAGTTGCTAAGTAACTGTTCTTCCGTTGCTTTGTTACCTTTCTTCAGTTCCTATGATACTTCAGTTTCTGTGTAACTGCAGTTGCCACGTAACTTCAGATGCTACATAATTGCAGTTGCGTTGTAACTTTAGTTGCTCTTTGACTTTTCTTCAGATGCTGTGTAACTTCAGTTGCTCTTTGACTTTTCTTCAGTTGCTGTGGAACTTCAGTTTCTACCTAACATCAGTTGCTACGTTACTGTTGCACGATCGTTCTTTATTTTTTCTTCATTTGCTATGTAACTTTAGTGGCTTCCTAACTCCAGTTGCTATATATAGCAGGAGATAACAAGCTACTGTTCTGCAGTTGCTCGTTGACCTTTCTTCAGTTGCTATGTACCATGTATTCGTAGTGTAGGGGCTCTCCGCGGTGAGAGGGAGTTGTAGTGTAGGGGCTCCGTCAGACAATTAGTCAGATTAAATCAGCCAGTCACACACACTATTGAAGAACGTGTCATTTGCCTGAGCATGCGCCCCATGGGTGACTTGGCATTCTATCATTGCATTCAAAATCACCTCAACAAAACTGGAATTTAAACGAAATGCAATCGTTAATTGCGGCAGACCTGGTATTCAGTTCCAAGTTTAAGTCCCAAATAGACAGCACACAAACAAATACATACAGTCTAAAGTGTACATTCAATCAATATATCCAATGGTTGATAAGATTCAAAAAGTGTCAAAACTATTTATTATCGGTTATCGTTTTAAAAATGAATTGTACATATATGTTCATTTATTTTATACTATATCAGTAAGAAAAATATATAGAAAAGAACGATTTTCTTTCTCCACACACACACACACACACACATTAATCAGCATGGAATTAAAACATACAATGTACATATGATAGATAATTATGAGTAATCGTTCGGTCACTACATGCTTTAGTATCGTTATTCCTCTGCTCCGACACAGGTTACATGTAGCTCGTGTACCCGTCTGTAAAAAAGAACATTTTCGCTATGAACGTCAATCTGATAGCTATTTATACAAATGTGCCAATATTTTAATAAGCGCTCTATCTTAAATGTCAAATGTAATGGTAGCTGCTCAAAATATATATAATAGTTTTAATACATGCATTTCCACTATCGGAAAACTGTTTGCTATACGCCTCGTTATGATTTTTGGATTCCCATAAAATTCCAATTCAATTTCAACAACAAATACATGTAGTAATGTTTAAAAGTACTGTTTTTAAAATAATATTTTAACATCTTACTCACATGTACATCAATAAAATAGTATATTTTTATTTAGTAAACTAGCAGACGATCTTAATGAACTTGCATTTTCATGTATACAAGGGAAGTAAATAATGCTGACTTAACTAAGGGAGGTAATTTTGGTTACATTCAATGGATAAAATGTGTTATTCTTCTATTATTGAATAGTGTAATAAAACCTTATTGTTACTTCTATTTTCATATAAACTGCCATTTGGCCTTACATACTCTTGCTTGCAATAACAACATAAACTGTACCACGTGGATCCGTTGTGACGCCCAGCTGCTCATACTGTGGCGTCCCGTCTATTTCATATGCGGACGGCGTGTCGATGGCTGGAGGACCCGGACTGCCTAATGTTGCAAAACGGTTTACTTAGAACAGGAATTAAACACATTACGCTCGCACTCATTTTACCTGGCATTCCATGTTATGTATTTCTTTGTGTGGATAGGATCGGAAACATGTACCAAGATAGAAGAAAGAAGGCAACGTAAAGCCAAGATGCTGGCCACAACGTCACCGACACTGCTAGAGAGAGCAAACAAATTGTACAGAGGAAACGATAGAGAGGTTAAGAGGTGTGCTAGGGAGGACAAGAGGGCTTTTGTGGAAGGGTTGGTTAGAGAAGCTGAACCATCTTGTTGCAGTTGCGGCAGACAGCAGCAGACAAACCCAGAGGCCTCCCATGTTCACTCTTCAAATAACTAGAGGACATTGTATTTGCTCAACGTTATGTCACTATATCACCCGCGATTTAGTATCGTTATTACGCAACTCTGGTCCGACTGTCTAAACTGTCTACAAATACCACCCATCTACAAGAAAAAAAGACAGACTAAACACACATTCAAATCCTTAAAAACCATGGCAATGAGTATAAGTTCAACAACCAACTCTCCAAATCATTTAAACAGCGAACCACTTAAACATGTTGATGACTTCACTTACCGGGATAGTATTATATGTAAAGACAGTGCAACCTAAAAGGACATACAAGCAAGACTCGGTAAAGCCAAAGAAGCATTTGAAGTCTGAAGAACATCAGGACAGTACAGCACTGGTACAAAATCTTACTGTACAACAGCTTCGACAAACCAGTACTGCTGTATGGGTCTGAATGCTGGAGAGTGACAAAGAATGACATACAAAAGATCAGTGCGTTCCACAACAGAAGCCTAAGGAGGATCTGCCAATTTTTTTTTTTACCGATAAAAGTCTCAAACAGGAAGCTATACAGGAGGTCAAAGTCCCAGGATATTGTGTTGGAGATAAAACGCAGGTGACTCAGATGGTTAGTACACACCCTTAGGATGAACGCGAATAGAACATCACCAGGCAAAATAAAGCAAGGGCGTCCCAAGAACACCTGAAGCCGCGCCATAACCAGTGAACTCGAAGAGATGGGACTTTCATGGGGTGAAGCACAGTATATTGCAAGTAACAGAGTGCAATGGAAGGTTGATTCCTTATGATAAATAGATTTTTATATATATTTATTTCGACATTAGGTTACGTATAATGGTACAATAAAAATATATAGACATAATATTAAAAATAGAGTATTATTGCTAAGACAATTATTTTAAAAAATGAGATATTTTACGCGAAAGCCTTTCTTACAACTTTAAAAATCATCATAAATAGATATTTCTTTGCGTAAAACTCATACATTTTATATTTTACGCCATAGCATTATCTATTTATGATGATTATTAAAGTTGTTCCACCTTGTATTTTTAAAAAAAGACAAATTCTTGTTACTTTTGTTTTAGCAGCCAATTTAAGGTATTTAAAGTATTCAGAGGGTAAGGCGCAACTTACGTGTTTGTCCTAGCATAGTGTCAACGGTCTCATATATGTGACCGTCGGCGTTTTGAGTGCTCTCAGATTCTCTGCATGTTATTGATATCCTGAAACATATCTTAGTTTGAGCAGTTTCAACAGTAAAATATTTAATAACTGTGTAACGTTATGTATTATTTCAAACATAACGCTTATTCTTCGTTAAAACTGCTTTAATATGATTTCGTTTTCTTAAAAACGCGTTATGATAAACAAATAACATCAGCGTTAGACTACATACATGTATATTGTTCAAAGTAAAGACATTTAACTGGGGAGATTACCTAAAATAATTTGAGCAAAACCGCGTACCGTCAATGCAGGAAATGATAATCAGTGGCAATTTTTTTTACCATTTCAGGGACTAATTGAATCAATAATATTTTTTTATAAAAGAATAAAAGAAGGTGGCTGATGATTTTGGCGCATATTTACACCTTCTATTCTGCAATTGTTGTATCTTAAAATGTAGTAAGATGGTGTAACAATTCAACCCTGGCTTTTTATAACATCGCAACAATGCACATACAAAACAAGAATTTGTGGGTTTGCATTTTCCAAAATATGGTTAACCCATGACAACAAAATTAAAACATATTTAGCTATAATGATCAAATACATAAATCGTGTTCATTGCATGTGCTACGGGCATCAGTGGTGTGGCAACTTTCATAATCATTGATGAACAGCTTCAATAAAACCGAGGCTGTTATTGTACCATGCATATTATGCTTCCTTAAGGAATGTCCTTTTTTAATGTTTACAGATAAATGTAGCAGAGTATTTCCTTAGTGGAAGCCAAACGACGCATGACGAAACGAAAGGTATTACAAAATATTTCCAGTATTAATTTTATTTAAATACAAAGTTTTGTCTCGACACTTTTAATATATTAGTAAATATAAAGTGTTACCTCAAGTGCTTTACACTGCAAACCACCAGAACGATGATAGTCGACAGTGCCACGAAGCTGCCAGCAGCAATACCTTTTCGGGAAATGTTAACAATTTTTTTAAAGCATACTGGTAATTATTTTCAACCATTTTCAACGATCATTCTGATCAAAATATGTAACCTTTTCTCAAGAAACACAGCTTGAAGTTATTTCTAGTTACTGTGTTGAGGTCAAGTAAAAATAGTAGGAAGCAAAATATTGTGAAAACACACTACATGTACACTCATATAAACAATAAACGTGTAACCTCTTTTCAAGGAAGTAAGTACCGGGTATTTGCTCTTTGCCTAGAAAAAGATGGCTCTATGTTAAATTAAAAAGTAGGTAGCACAATAATGTGAAAACACAATGTAAAAAATTGTGTTATATATTACAAGTCAGGACAACCTGTAATATTTTCTATTGTATTCATGTACTAGAAAGTACCTTGATTGTGCTTGTGATTAGGTAAGCTGTTAATTAACACAGTGCATTGTATGCATCGTCCCCTAGACGCATAGACTGTACGAGTATGTTTTTAACATTTGAAAAAAGAGTTCCACTCGTGCACGTCAGTGGTGTGGCATCTTTCATTACCATTGATGAACAGCTACAATAAATCCTAAGCTGCTATTTCCCCATGCAAGGTATGCTTCCACAAGACTTCCACCTTTTCACAGATTAAGTCTATGTTTGTTATGTCAGAATAGTTTTGTTGTAAGGTATGTTTCCTTCTATTACGTGCTGGCTTGGTGCGTCTGTTGTCCATTTTGACATGGTGATCTAAAATTTGACTTTGTGGTCTTAGTCTACAAATTTGTGGATGTATTCGTTTCCACTAATTACAAATCGTTCGTACATTTGTGTTGTTTGTTTACATATTATGTTTGGATTGTTCCAATCACAAGTGAATATCAACACCATTTAAACAAATAAAAATATGTAGTTTTTACTTACATTAGCTTCATTTAAAAACGTCGTAGAAACCATGTTTCCAGATCAAATACTTACCAATAGTTGTACCAATGGATGATTTTGCGGAATCAACGGCATGGGTTGTTTGTTCTGCAATATAAACTGTCATTTACCATTGTCAAGCACTAACATAATATTTACTTTTGATAGTGTTAGATCGTGTCACAATTTAAACATAGTTTCTTTTGTATGTAATCATATTTCCAACTTAATTTATTCTGTAAATACAAGGTTTGTCTGTATTGCAAAGATGCAGAGTGTAAGTTGGCTATTTAAAGTAAATCTTTCGTCTGCCATGGAATTGTCATTCTTTGAACAACTTTGTGAGTGCTTATTGCAAGAAAAGTCCCTGTAGATATTTTAACAATTGATTGACGAAAAATGATTTTAAAGATATTCTTAACGCAGACACGGGTGCATGGAAGATGAACGACGGACAGTGGGCCATCACAAACGCCATCACATTGAACACATTGGCCTCAGGTGAGCTAAGAAAGGAATGAAGTAAAAATTAAGCGTTGTGCAGTTCAACTTAAATGAATGTGTCCTAGGCCACTTAGGTACAGAGTTTAAATACAGTGTTGATTTTCATTTTCTTCTTCAATAAATGTTGAAACAGTGTGAGGCTTTTTATAGCGGAAAACTGGTATAAACTCCTAATGAAAGTCATTGACCGTACCAAGGCGGTAACTCAACATTTCTTGGAGAATTCATGTTAGAAATTATAAAAAAAGAAAACAATAGGAAAAATCCGGAAAACACAAAAATATAGTTTTTCTAATTGCCTGTTGCGTCATGGTGTTGTATGTGTTTTAGTGTCGTTCTGTGAGTTAGTTTTTGTACGGGCCATTTTGTAATGGTGCCATTACACTTGACATTTCTACATTGTTTACAACATTCTTACTTTGAACATCTCTTCAATTTATATTAATGAAAGAAGAATATATGGTAGATGATATAGACAGATATACTGACAATTGATAAAATAAGAATCAGTGAATAAAGATAAAGAAAAATAGCTTTCTTTGGAAGTCACAAGACAAAAGTACGTTGCTTTGGTAAAATCTCAAAATCATAGAAGCACATAACGAAAAAAGACAATGCCAGTAGAAATTTTCCTTTTAACTAAAATGAACTAAATGAAAACAAAAATATATCTATTTATTATATACCTATATATGACATGTATACACCACAAGCTAACGAATACAACAAGCCGGATTGAAAATTCCGTTTTATTGTTTTACCATGTCTAACGGATTTAAATCCCGTATCACACTTCCGCCATGTGTAATCAATAACAAGCGAGTTGTGTCATAACACTGATGTTATATGTATATTTGAGAGTAAAGCTATGCGAAAATCAGCTGTTTTTAGATTTAAACTATAAGAAACGTTATAAAATAACAAGTGCATTACGTTATTATATTGATCCGTCTTTTTGTATCACTTCTCGTTGCATGTGTAAAGTCGCATCACGAGAGACGTTCGGTCTGGCGACCTTCGGTCTCGCGTGGTACGACTCTATACAGGCAACGAGAAGTGATACAAACCGACGGATCAACATGCTAACATAATATTCTGTTTATATAACTACTTTTACAGACCAAGTAATATTCGCTTAATACAATACTCATCATTAATAAACTCAGATCTACCTTCTGCATGATTACAACTGTTAATTATCAGACAGACTAGCTTAACACAATTATGTCAAAATGATATTAGGTAAAACTATAACCCTACCTGCGTCCCTACAATAGTAGTAAGGCCGTGAGGTCTTAACTCTGCATTCCTGACAATCACCCCTCTCTCTGTCGCATTTATCATCTATACAAGTATTTTCACATGGGGAGCTGCACTGGGGGTTATAGAACCCCGTTGTGCAAACCCCGTCGCAGGCTCCCGTTTTCCCGTTACATCCTCCTCCTACACAATTAGCAGGGCACCTGTTGGCGCAGCCTTGGCCGTAATATCCAAAAGCGCATCCATCACGACAATCAGTCGCAGCTGTGCCGCAGTTACTGTTCTTGCATCGCGTGCTGCACTGTGAATCGCAGTAGACGCCATAGTAACTGATATCACATCCGTTCTTACAAATCCCTGTGTTCTTACTGCACTCGTTGAATCCAGACACAGAATCATCGCACGTGATAGAGCACGTAAACATACAACCGTCTCCGTGATAACCGGGTAAACATGTTGTTGACAGGCAGTACCCGTTTTGCAGGTTGCAGTTGACGCGTCCATCAGCGCCAGGCGTACACCGGCCACAGCTGTTTTCACATCGAGTGCCCCATTTTCCTGCATTGCAAGCTAGACAGGTGCCACTCTTTTGCTCACAAACCTGTTAACCCATACCAAGTTTGTAAAAACCTTCTTTTCACAGACCTTTTGAAACATATAATGTTTTGTAAGAGCCTTATATAGTTATTTTGAGCACTTAAATAAAACTTGCACAAAACCGATTTTAAATTATCGCTTCCTTCTATTAAAACAATGTGCTCTGTGTATTTTGGAATACGCAATTGTTTTAATGCTTATATGCACAGTATACTTTTAAAGAAAATGTACTCACACTACAGTTAGCGTTAGGACAGGCAGCGTCACATTTCTCTCTGTAGAGGCCTGGCTTACAGTTGGAGCAGGTCGCGGTGTACCGGTCACACTCTCGGACACAGCCACTGGGACACGTCTGTTCACAACTGTGCCCGTATCTCCCCTCTGGACAGACTGCAACAGCATCATAAACCTTTTTTGTCGTCACAATTTGGTACGAAATAGTACTTCCTAGTACTTCGTTTAAAATAATAAATAATTTTCATTTAAAAAAGAGTAGTCCAATGTGAACAATTGAACACACTTTCAAGTTATTCACTTGAATGTAACACATTCAGCTTAAAACTTACTGAATACGTAAAATATGGCGCGTACGGCATCATTTAAGTAGGGAAGAAATGAATATGGGGGTCGGGATGTTTGCAGAAGGGTGTTCTCAGCCTCAAGTGACACGTGCACTCGGCGAGAATGTAGTTTCACGGATGTGGAACTGTTACCAAACTTATTATAACTTGACGTTACCCACAGACATGGGGGTAGTCGTCAAAGAGCAACAACGCAGGCTCAAGACAGGTTTTTAGTTATTTATACAAGCTCGACGTCACCGGTTTATGAACGCAACAACGCTACGTAATGACGTTGAAAATGCAACAGGAGTGCGGGTTTCGACTCAAACAGTACGAAACAGACTCCATAGAGTTGGTATGCGCGCTAGAAGACCCGCAATCCGCATTCCATTGATGCGGCAGCATTTGCAAACACGCCTTCTATGGGCCCTAGGTCACGTCACATGGGCTTTGAATGATTGGACCCCGGTACTGTTCACCGATGAGTCCAGATTTTGTGTAAACTTCACGGATAGACGGGCACGGGTGTGGAGAATGACCCATGAGCGTTTTGCACCTGTTTGCATTGCAAACCATGATCGCTATGGAGGGGGTTCCATCATGGTGTGGGCGGGGATCAGCATGTAGGGCAAGACTGCCCTTCATATCGTTGATAACGGCAGCCTAACGGGCCAAGGGTAAGTTGATGAGATCCTGGACGTGTATGTCCGCCCGTACGCTGGCGCTATAGGCCCTGAATTCATTTTAATGGACGACAATGCAAGTCCACATAGGGCCATGGTGACCAACAGGTACCTCCTCCAGGATGCCACCATTGTCCGAATGGATTGGCCGGCACGTTTCCCCGACCTCAATCACATAGAACATGTATGGGACATGCTGCAGAGAGCCATTTCAGCCCGCCCTGTTAAGCCCAGTACAGTCCAGGAGCTAAGACGGACCCTCTTGAAGGAGTGGGCTTGAATCCCACAAATCGCAATCCGGAGGCTTGTTAGCAGCATGCGCCAGCGATGTCAGGCGGTGATCAATGCAAATGGACATCACACTTGATATTGACCAAGAAATTTATTCAATGAATTCAGTCGCAGCAAAATTTCACATTTGGCACATCCATACGAAAACGTCAATTTAGCACCCATTCAAATTTTGGCTTCTGTCGCGCTTCAATAAATACACCAAAAACTTATTTCTATCGTCAAACAAATAGACAAATGCATAAACTTTCAATTAAAATAATAAAAGTTTGGTAGACATTTATATCCAATAAAATATAAGCAATCTAAAAAGCTATCCTTTTCAAATTTTGAGTAGTATAATGCAGTTACATAGCAGTCCTTACAATGTGTTTGTTTGTCTGTTTCATTTATTTCATAATTTAATATTTATTTGGTCATGTAACTGCAGTCAGTCCACCTTACCAGCATTCGTGGGATGACCAGCATTGTTTGTTGTTTGATTTCATTGAATTGTTAACAATTATTTGGTCCTACAACAGCAGTGCGTCCACCTAAGCATCGTCTTACAGACGGGATAACTGGTTCTAATCTTAAACTCCATACGAAATTGAGACACATGTGAGGAGGGAAATTATTTAATTACAGAATTCGTATAAAGAAATGTAAGAGATTTTTACAACAATGCTATTAAAGATAATACAGACTCAAAATATTTATGGAAGCATATTAAGGACATATCCTACATGAATAATAATACAAATTCTGGACTGCCACCGATGGATACTTCTAAGGAAGTCTAAATATATCCAATGAACTCAACAGTCATTTTGTTAACATTTCGCATATTGTAGATAAATTTGAATTTCATGAAAAAAACTTCTCAGTTTTAAAATCAAGATTAGACTCAGAGCTCTATGGTCATGAATTTGATATAACGTACATTACACCAATAATTGATAAGCTAGACATAAGAAAATCCACAGGCTTAGACGGAATAGGACCAAAGATATTAAAACATTGTGGCGATACAATAACTACATGCATTGCGTCAATAATAAATAATAGCATTAGTTCTGGAATATTTCCAGATACACTTAAAACAGCAAGTGTTATGCCGATCTTTAAATGGGAATAAAAGATATTGCTGAAAACTATAAGTTAATATCTATTTTTCCGACAATTACAAATATCTATGAGCGACATATAGCGTCACAAATTCACGATTTTTTTTCGTCAACAAAGATAATACATAAAACACAATCAGGCTTCAGAAAACAACATTCATGTCAGACATCTCTGAGAACACTTATAGATAAAAGACATTGACAACGGAAACCTTGTTGGAACTGCATGTCTTGACTTAAAGAAAGCCTTTGATTTAGTGGATCCCACGATTTTATTATATAAGCTTAAATTATTTCTTTTTTCTCCTAAATCAATTTCCCTTTTCACCTCGTACCTATCAAAAAGAAAACAACAGGTAAAAGTTGGACATGTTCAATCTGAGTTTATGGAGATAAAGTCAGGGGTTCCACAGGGCTCTATCCTTGGTCCATTGTTGTTTCAGATATACATAAACGATATAGCTTCTACGTGCCCGGATTTACATATTGATTTATATGTCGACTTTGTTTAAATCTGATACTGAATTGTCAAAAGTAGAATCCCACTTACAATCTAATCTTGATTGTATTTCGAAATGGTGCACTTACAATAATATGGCTTTACCTCCACATAAGACTGAATGCATGATGATTGGTTTAAAACAAAAACTAAGAGGTGACAATCACCTAACACTTAAAGTTAATGATTGTACTTGTCAATTCGCAAAAGGTTTTGGATGTGTTCATTGATTGCAACCTCTCCTGGCACACACATATTGACTTTGTTTGCAAAAATCTTAACAATAAAATATTATTGCTCAAACATATTTTATATTACTTAACAGATAGTTTTATAGTTTATTATAGTCTCATTCACATATAATTATAACACAGTATTAGATAAAACCATATAAACATGTGACCATTCTATACAGAATTATAGGAGAC
>Ga0224511_10002436_pt1 | contig 12527 bp, 14 predicted proteins | sample SF_May12_sed_USG_2_FD_169988 | JGI IMG/M metagenome (GOLD analysis project Ga0224511, IMG submission 169988) | Sediment microbial communities from San Francisco Bay, California, United States - SF_May12_sed_USGS_8_1 | ecosystem: Environmental > Aquatic > Marine > Sediment | place: USA... | reverse complement strand
ACGTACAAAATCTATCAACAACATTTATTTGTTGTTGTAACCTAGCCGCAGTTCCTGTACAATTAGCAATATCATCAACAAACAAAACATATATGGGATTTCGTTTGTATTAAAGATGCCAGAAGTACAATTTTGTCTAAGAAGTGCAGATAACTCGTCTATGAAAAGGGCAAAAAATTGTAGAACTTGTTTTGTCGGCTTGTCTGGTACCGATATTATATTGGAACGAATCAGTAAAACCTCCCGAATATCTCACACATGACGTTAACGAGCCATACATGGACTTTAAAACTCTCAATAAACGTGCCATGGATACCTTTCTTTTCGAGAGCACAGAACAGAACACGGTGATTAATTTTATCAAAAGCCTTAGTGAAATCAACGTAAAGGCAATAAAGGCGACCTCCTTGTTTAGATGTATATTTCTGGACCATTGCTTGCAGGCAGAAAATGTTGTCTACTGCAGAATATCCTTTGCGAAATCCCGATTGAAAAGTATCAAATTTATCATTGTCCTCAGCCCTATCATACACCCTCGCATTATTTGCACCAGCAAATATTTTTGTTATATATTAGTGATAGAAATACCCCTATAATTACCAGGAATATTGGTTGGTCCCGACTTGTGAATCGGCGTTATATCGCGGTGTCCCCATGACTTTTGAAAACAGCCTGTATCAAGTATTTTATTAAATAAAACCAATAGAATAGGCAATATGTCCTCAACAGAGTATTTGTAAAATTCAGATACCATCATCACCACAGCTTTTACCATTTGTTAACCTTAAAAAAGGACTGCTTGATTTCTGACAATTCGAATGGATCATTCAATACATTTGCATTGTTATCAGCGTATTCATGATCATTATCAGCATCATGATTCACTGCCTGTGAGTTTACATCAAACAAAAGGCCATGGAAATATTGAAACCATTCTTCACACGATATGCTATCATCTACAGAATTAACAGATTTACAACTTTGTAGAATCTTCCAAAATTGAGCTAGGATTATCCAAACTGTTCACCAACTCTTGTCGATTATTAGATTAGTGATCACATTCTTTCTGTCTAAAGAAAACCTTGAGAGAATTGCGACGATCCTTATACCCACGTAAATCAGAAGCCGAGTTCGAACATCAAAACTTATGCAAAGTATTATATTTGTCCGGTTTTAATCGATCACATTGATCATCCGACCATGGAGGCTGAGTTGACAAGTAACAAAACTTACGAAACATGCATTGACCGGCCTCCTGATATATGGATGTAATTAGTTGAACATGAAAGTCAACGCCTGTTTCTATAGCACTTTGCAATACTTTGCAATTAGTTTGGAGTAACTGTTTTAGCATTGACAACAACGCATTACCACTAGCATTATGCATTCGAAATGATTTTACCTGATGGCAGGATTTCATACCCTCACTAACCTATCTTATAATTTTCAAAGGAAATTTAAAAGAGCACGCAACGGGGAAGTGATCAGAATCATCCCTCCTCAAAACTTTAAAATCAGTGTTATATTAAAACAACACTGAAGACGCAATCATGTAATCTACAACACTTGCACCAAAGGAAAAACAGGTTATCTCTCCACACCTGTCTCCACTAAGCCTACCATTCAGAAAATGAATATCAAACACACCACAAACTAAACTAAATGCTTACCAAAATTATTTTCACGTACAATATTTTTAGGAATATCAAAATCACTCCCATTATTATCAACGTTTCCGAAAATAAATGACAAGGTGTCATGAGGAATAAAATCTAAATAGTCTAGAATTTAAGTCACCAGACACATATGCACGGGATAATCAGCCGTTATGACTTCTAAATGCTGATACATTACATTAATTCCATTTCGGTCGTATTTATCGTTGTAATAACAAGATCCATCAGGTGATATGTTAGGAAAATACATAATAACATCTTCACTTTGACAAAGAGTAGATCGTTTACAAAGAAAAACAGCGATGTTCATACAGTCTTTGAATTGAAAGCCTTCTACATAAAACGCTCTTAATGAATACACTTATTCCGCCACTATTTCGCTTAGCGTTATCTTTAATATTTCTTAGAGAATCGAAGTTTAAGTACGATTTTATAAAATCATTTAATTGTCCGTAAAATCTGCTCCATATTTCGCAGATATGAATAATATTATATGCACGTAAAAAGTTTAATATATCAGCATTATTATACTATTTATAATTTGTTCCACGACAAGACATGAAACGAAAGTGTCTGATCAAGTTTGTTGTGTTGGCCTTGACCGTGACACGCCCACACACTGTATCTGGTCGGTCTGATCATCGTATTTGTAAATGCTATCATTTACAAATAATTTGTCATAGCGGATTGAAGCATAATGTCCATTGTTCCGTTCACGCATCATCCGCTCTCCCAATATTTTACGATGATGTTTAATACGATCCGAGAAATCTTGTTTGGCAGAAAACTGCGAATTGCGGTCCGATCGAAGTATAGAATTTGCCTGATCAAGTATAATTTGACAGTCCTTGAAGCGTACAATTCTCGCAATTATCGTACATGAAGAAGCATTCTTCGATTTACCTCGACGAGCATGATCAATGTCAATAGGACCCGCTTGTTCATTTAGATTTAATGTCGTGCACATAAACAATTTCTTCTGTTACTGACCATTGTTCATTAATTCTCCTACTAATGTCATTAAATCTAAAAATATTTCTCCTAGTATTATTTTCATATTGATCAAGCTTAATTTTCATTTTTGAAAGTTCGTTTTAAAGAGAAACGTTGTCTTGTTTAAGCTGCTGATAGTCCGACTTCAATTCGTTCACAGTCAATACAACTGAGTCAATTTTCGAGTTCATGTTATTGATGTCAGATTTATTACCCATAGATGTGTCGGTAATGTTAGTAGGTACACTAGGTTCCTGTGAGTTGTGGTGCCGTGGGGACTCTTCTGCATGTTGGGACCGAGTGTTACCTTGGTTGAGCCTGGAGCCTATCGTACATGAAGAAGCATTCTTCGATTTACCTCGACGAGCATGATCCATGTCAATAGGACCCGCTTGTTCATTTAGATTTAATGTCGTGCACATAAACAATTTCTTCTGTTACTGACCATTGTTTCATTAATTCTCTTACTAATGTCATTAAATCTTAAAATATTTCTCCTAGTATTATTTTAGTTAGTAGGTACACTAGGTTCCTGTGAGTTGTGGTGCCGTGGGGACTCTTCTGCATGTTGGGTTCGAGTGTTACCTTGGTTGAGCCTGAAGTTGACGCTTGGCTGGGCATTTTATTGGCTACCGGAAGTTGGCGATGACTTGGTCAAATGTGGAATGCACGCATTGTCATAAGTGTGGCTGAGCATCTCGCGTCTCGAGAGTGTTGTTCTCCGCGTGTTGACGCCACTGTTTCCGCTGCCTCTGCGGCCGCGGCCGCTACCTGTCACTGGTCCTGGGTTGGACTGAATGCCTTACACAACTAGCATGTAGAAACAAGACATCTTAATGGCTAGCGAAACACACTTAGTTTTCAATGTTTTGATATGAGTTTTCGTCTTAACAGGCTGCGAAAATGCTCATATTTTCACACGCCACTGAGAAATACCCATGGTTGTTTATAACGTGTATTGTGTATTGTCCACTCACTAGTCAGTTTATATGTTAAGGTCTCGCTTATTTTTATATTTCCGCCTTTATGACCACAACAATGACACATGCGAAAAACGCCCAAAACTTTCTCATATTTTGTTACACTGCCATGCACACTACGTCACAAATTATCCGTTTAAAGGGTACTGTACGAATTTATAGATTATTCCACTGGCAATAGCTGATCAAAAAAGGGGGTTGGAAAGTCCGTGCAATAATTACAATCACTTTTATCATCAATATAAGTTACGCTCTCCTAGATGTTTCAAATAGCTGTAGAGTTTGAGACGCGCCTGTGCTGTTGTATATGCTGCTATGATAACGTTTGTTTTGGTGGACGCTTCAATGAAATCCTTGATTAACTATTTACAGAAATTAACAAGGATTTATTACTTGACACGACATTGGAATCAACTGCATAAAAACCATCTTCATCCTCCTTCCCCTCCTCCTCCTTCTCCTCCTCCTCCTCCTCCTCCCTGACTACTAGTTTAAGAAAACACTTGCGGTGTAGTCTAGTTTAGAAAAATATTAACATAAGGTTTGGTTGGTTTGTAAAACAAACAATACACTACATACTACAATATGGTAAATATTCCAAAACCTTGAATTACCCCCACCTACGTTTTGATATTGATGAAACCTATTCCGTGGTACCACACGACATCTACCGTTTGGCAATTCGAATTGTTTACGTTTTATTTTTCTGTTGACTTTGGACAAGCGCTGCAACGCAGATGAGAACTTGTAAATGTTCACCTTTTATAAACGTAACATGATAACTACTTATTTATTTTACTCTTCTTTGTTTATATCAGGTTAAACAAAAAAACTAGTACGTAATTGTCGATATAATCTTAATTCGTTCTTTACCATACAACATATATGACAGTAACAGGCTAAGTAAACAAGCTGAAAGCTCCCATAAGCGACATTGGTGGAATTTGATTGTTTTACAACGTTTTAGACACGGAACTATCCGAATCATATATTGTAGTTTAATGGGTTATGTTTGTGTCTGCGAAATTTAATTCAAAATGTAGTGCTCTGTCTTATGCAAATACATTAGGCGTATTTTCCTCCGATCGCTTGTGCATACATATCCTTCATTTCAATCATAATGAACACATGTGGGCGGATAATAAAAATTTGTAAAACCGTGCATAAAGCCACATTTTGGGACAATACTATATCATATCAACGCCGTCTGCCAATTTTAATGTCAACGTCGCAGTGATTACGTACATGTGAAACTTATTAAGTTAACCCACACCACTACATTAAAGTGATTTAAAAGCGAAATCCTATTTGATTACACTATTCCATGTTTGGAATTGCTTTTTAATAATAATATTTCATAAAGGACTTAAAACAATTTAGCGTTTGCGCGATTATACCAATACTTGATAAAATGCCAATTTATATCGAGGACAAATGTTTTGCATTTCTGTTAAGTCAGGATCGAAAGTACAACTGGTTCCAATAATTTTAGCGACATGTCATTCCAACAATCTTTGAAAATTATCCCTGGGATCCCAGGTATAAACCCCAATAGTTCCAAATTTCACAACAAAATTTCCGACGGCGTTTCCCTGAAATAAACAACTGGGATTCCAACACAATTTTTCCAAAATTCTCAACCAACTAACCGAATGAGAATCCACAATGTTTTCCATGAAAACACTGGCCACGTCAATCTTCGTTTTACATTTAAATTAGTTAATGCCATGTTAAACACTCACTATGCGTTAATTCCTTTGTCAAGGCACGACGCAATCAATGGTTAAATTTTAAAAGTTAGCTGCAACTGCATTTAGCTCCGAATTAAGCATTAACAATCGGCACTGTATATTGAATAATTAACAGTCATTATGGCGTCAGTTCGGACAATGCCCATGTTAGTTGTTCTACGTTGATGTCAATTTGTGAAACAATGGATCTTCAACAGGGAAATGGAAGAGGCTACGTCGCTGAACACGGTATTTACCTCTTTAATATCTTTCATAAAATTACAGTTTTAATAATATTTGATGTGATTTCATGTTAGTTTTATAGTTTATATATACCATGTAACTATTTTCTATCGTAGGAAATAGTTAGACTTTATAATTGTATGGCGTTATTTGTGTATACAATGTAACAAGACTTACCTTTCATCACTTTAATTTAACATACTTCAGCTGGTGTTTAATGCCTGTGTGCGGCTGTAAAATGTCGCCCCGTACTACAAAAATGTGTAGTTATATTTTTCTAGTCCTCAGGGATCATGGATCGTATGTTGTTTACATTTAGAAATAGAGTTCCGATCTGAAAATAGAGTTCCACTCATGCGCTATGGGGCGTCAGTGATGTGGCATCTTTCATTACCAGTGGCGGATCCAGGATTTGACCTTGGGGGGTTGGGGGAGGCGTAGACATGGTCAACGGGGGAGGGGGTAGAAAATCATTAAAAGTGTTAAATGTTGAAGTAAAGGTCATGTTTAGCATGTTTTTGGTCATGTATTTCTATTAAGAATATGCTTGAAATAAATCGCGAGCAAAGTGAGCGAACAAACAATATGAGAAAAATTAGCGTTTTGGGCATAAATCATCATGGATCCGCTAGTGATTACCACTGCTGAACAGCTTTAATAAAACCGAGGCTTCTGTTTTCCCATGCAGGCTGTGCTTCCTGAGAACGTTTTCTTTTATCCGCCAATATGAGTATTCTGTATATATAACTACATTGCATGGACATACAATATATACGGCTACATGCACTGTTGTCAGATTTTAGTAGTTTGTCAATAGTGAATCAATAATAACGACTTTAAGAACGATTATTTACCATCATTACACAATATACACTGATATATATGTACGAAGTTTAAGATAACTATTGTGTATGTGCACTATACAGTACACCGTTTTCTCTTTAAGACGATGATAGATCACAGCCCTGGAGTGCGAGGCCGCAAAAATTGGCCCAAAGCGCAAGGGATGCCGTTCTGAATGCGTTACATAACGTGAAGGTAAGTAAAATGATACCTTCCTTGTGAAGTGTGTTTGTTCAGTTTAACGCAGTTTTCGAAGACGTGTGAGGTGATAGCACAGGTATTGGTTCACTTGCCAGCGTTGTAAAGTTACCAAAGCTCCGCAAGTAACTGACTATTTTTTTAAATGAGCCAACTGTGAGTTATATGTGAACTAAACTTAGCGCATTGTCTAGTATCAAAACCCACATAGAACGTGTGCCGCTTCCGATAAGGATCGAACCACTAACCGCGGATTAGAAGTCCTGTGCTCTACCGACTGAGATCAATTGAGGCGGTTAAATTTGCAAAACAAAGATTATAAGTCGATACAAGCAAGTGTTGAACAGTATAGTGCTCACATAAGAGGATTCAGCTATGACTTATGTTAGGTGTCGGTGTATGTGTACAGAATATTGTTTACAACGCCAATGTTGCCATGTTTGGTCACATATTGGAACATGTATATGTTTTCAATTGTTAAAACACATGCTTAACGTATCTCGCTTAGTAAGAGCTGTGACCAGATAGAAACTATGTCTCTTTAGAATGTGTCTAAAATCTGACTAAAGTAAAAAAAAAATCATGGCAAACAAACAGTATGCTGGCGTTTGATCTTCTGAACATATTTGATAACATTGATGTCGTACCAACGTTTTTGAACGCCCTTGTTTTGCCCCTGAGCCAGGTGTGCAAGTACGATGCTACGCAACTAGAGCGTGAACTCCAGGGAGAACTATTAGATAAATGGCACGAGTCATGGGAGATGACAGAAGTCGAAGGCATTTCGATCGACAAACTGACAGATTACCTTGACCACCTTGAAGATGCGTACGATGGTAAAACAACTTACATTATTTCATTAATTGTGTTTTCGATATTATTCTTCAATGTACAAACAAAGTTTTGTTTTTAACTTATCTTGTTAGTGTGGGGTGCGTGCGTGCGTATGTTCGTGCATGCGTGCGTGTGCGCGTGCGTGTCTGAGTATCTTTTAGAGGTTGGTATGTTTGTTTGGGTTCAATCATATAGTTGTTTATCTGACTTTCATATTAGGTGTTGATGAGAAAATCAGAAAGAAGCTCAACAGCATCTTGATCACCGACAAAAGTTGGAAAGAGAAGATAATCGAATGGAAATTTGATCAGGGACAAAAATCAGAAGCTCGATACGGAATGATCGCCCTTGCAAAGAGCCCAGATGGCAAATACGTCGACAGCATGTATGTTATGTACAAGCTGAACTTCAAGATCGCCCCCAAGCGTGAAGTAACTGTGACAAAAACCGAGTCCTTTTGGGGTTTTTTCTCAGAAACGCACGTTGATGTTCAAGTCATCGAAAGATCTGTCGGCGCTCTTCAGCTCACCCGTCTTCAGAATCTGTTCCGCCTTAAGGCTATGGAAGGGTTCCTCAAAGAGGGCTTTATTAAGTCCATCAACTACGTCGACTCTCTTGACGCCAACACTGATGACTCCAAGAAATGATTTCATAAATGATTCGGTCTAGTTTGTTGGGTTATAATTTTAAAATAATGGGAAAAAACAATATCTTTTTTTAGTTTCAGCAGAATAAGTTTGGTATCGTGATTTTATATGTTGCATCGGTGAAAAATGCTTATTCAAACAAAACTTCAAAAGTTTAAACAACAAAAAGGATTATGTCCTTCTGTCCGCTCTGACAAACAGGGATTTCATTGTACACGTAGGTATTAACACGTGCTATTTTGTTTTTCAAAGATACATATAAAACATTTTTATACAAATAAACGTTGATATTCAAACCTTAATGTCACACAAAAAATATATTTAAGTGGTCCCAACATATTAGACTGAAAGTTAACATGATTGTGTCGTCACGTTTATAATACATTATGGTTGCCTATGCAGTGTTTTGTTGTTTAGTTGCAGTTATTATTAATTGTCATCTTTCATTAATCAATGTCTTTTGTTACCATGTGTCGATTGTTTTATGTTGTATGGAGGTAGTTTTTTGCAAACCATGGCTTGGCAGATTAAACATTATACATTAATGAACAATACTTATTTATTATGTTTGACAATATTATATGTGTGTAAAACATATTACAAATCTATTTATCATAATTTATTCTAATTATTATCATTTTAGATGTGATATAAAGTGTGGAAAATGATATTAGAATTTGCGTAAACATGATTTGAAATACTGAATGACTGTATTTTAATAAATATTTTGATAAAAAATATTCATTGTCACATAGTTCAAAGCGAAATATATAACAAATAATAAAACAAATTGGTTTACAATAAATAAAGTTAAGAAAAGCTCCCAATGTCACATATAAATTTACATACATTTACGCTACAACTTCTTACTATATTTTTTAAAAATATTTTAAAATGAGATAAAATAAAGCTGCTGCGTGAGAATATATCGCATCTAAATCAGAAAACAAATCACAAAAAGCAACATTTTAACGACATATAGCATTAAAATTTTATTGAACTGATGAAAGGGAAAGCCCCCAGGAAGCATAGCCTGTGCGAGAAAACAACAGCCTCGGTTTTATTGAAGCTGTTCACCAGTAGTAATGAATGATGCCACACACCTGACGCCCCCTAGCGCATGAGCGGTACTCCATTTTCAAATGTAAACAACATACATGTACACTCCATGATCGCTGAGGACCATAAAAATATGACTACACAATGATGAAATGTTATTAATTAAAGCGATATTTTATTAGTTACCTTAAGTTTATTTTGCATTCCCATTAACTTCGGTGCTAGGACCAGAACTCATCTCTGTTGTCGAACAATGACTTTTTCAAGGGATAGCGTGTCTCACGTGTGCATACACAATTAAGAGAAGTAAATATATTATCCAGTGGTTGTTGGTGTTTTGGTCGGGTTTGAATTGCGACTGGAGTTTCAATATTACATGAAGACTGGGTAACCTGTGACGTTTACTGCAGCACAGTTGAACGGACCCGTGCTGGTCTATCGTTAGTGAGCCGCAACTACAAAACTAATAGTATAGTTCGTAGGCCCATAAGGTAATAGATCAATAATGCAATTTTCCAACAAACAATCAATTGACACACACTAGGAATGCAACACAACATATCAAAACATCAGCAGTATATACACAATTCATCATAGCTGCATAGTATGCAGTGCATACACAACTTTTTACTTTAGATACATTGTATATTTCAAAATTAGTCATCTCCGCTAATCAGCCACTTTTCCTAGGCTGCCACTTTCTGTGCTTCCCTTGGGTAGCTGCTTAACAAAGGTTTGACTGTAGTCTAATAAATGGTCAGTGAATTGGTATTAAAGATGTAGGGCTTTCACATTGAACTAGAAATGGGGATACACCATCAAACCAGGTTTTAAAGGGTTGCATATAAACTATATACAAACAATATTTCAGCAAAGTTCTTTCATTTAATCTCAAGTTATTAAGCAGAAATTGTTGTTTTCTATTTGTAGCAGAAGTGGCATTGACCTGAATGGTCAAAAATCTATCTAATAATGACAGAATATTACGGAGATGCAGTTGTTTTACAAGTACGGTAAAGGTAACGTATTTCACGTGTGGTAATAAAAAAGACTTGTTCCCTGCCATTAACCAGCACATAGATTTGAAAAATCGGTCAAAAACTGCAAAATTGTTGATGTTTAAAGAACTCGGGTCAAATTAACAATATGCATATACTATTTAATAATAGTTTAACAAATTCCGTCGACTGACCCGGAACTCCCAGTAATTCGGAATGCCTTGAATAACTGTACATTGTACTAATAATAATGATAATAATAGTTACCAAAAATGGCAAAATTGCACCTTTGTTCCAATGGCAATTTGTCAACACTATGACATCTATGCACTTGTGCCAACGAAATAGTCAGCATGTCAACTACGTATAACGTACCTTTGAGGTTACAGTGGATTTAGTTTCAGCTTGAACATGCATATTATCAACATTCAGGCTGTAATATACAGCATATCTTTAAAGAACGTCGTCAAAATCAAGTCCCTTGACTTTTACTGTGACCGGAATTTGTTTTCTCACTGATCTTAAACGCTTGCCATCAGATATTCAGAACAAAAACTATTGGCGTGGGTGGGTGAAGAAGATTTGTGTTTGATAAAAGTATACGTACGTACATGTATATCATATATGTGTTTTGTCCGATTTTATTTTATTTATAATTTCGTCAAGAAATGTTAAAATGTGAAAATGTTAGAATCCTACATGAAACAATTGATTATGTTAATAGTCTAAACGAAAAAGGTTCGATATTTTTCTCTGACTTAAATAAAGCATTTAATTGTCTAGACCATACATTTATGAAAAATATGTTTACTTAAATTCAAATTTCCAAACTATATAATAAACTGGGTTGACCTTTTCTATAAAGATGCAAAGTCGTATACATAATAATGGTCATTTATCCAGCTTCTTTAAAGTAGAAAAAGGAGTCGGGCAAGGCTTTCCTTTATCACCATATTTATTAATCATTTGTATTGAATTACTATCAAATGAGATAAGTTTAAATAAAGATATAAAAGGCATAAAAATTGGAAATATTGAAATCAAACAAACCCTTTTCGCCGATGACGCTTGTTTTATAACTGATGGTGAGAAAAATCATTTCAAACTCTGGTAACAACAATAGAAAAAAATTCAAATATTTCAGGCCTTAAACTGAACAAAGATAAGTGCACTATTTTAAAACTTGGAAGATTAAAACATACTCCGGTAAACTTTTGTAAAGAGAAACATTTTAATTGGAAGTCAGATAAAGCTACCACTCTTGGTATTATATTCACCAATAATTGTAATAAAATGCTTACTGCAAATTTAAATCCCAAGGTTAAAGAATTCGAACAATGCCTGCACAAATGGTCACGATGGAAACTAAGCCTTTTAAGAAAAATAACTGTTCTTAAATAGTTCGCTTTCCCCAAACTAATTTATCCACTTATAGTATTACATAATCCTGACCAACATTGTATAAATCAAATTAAAAGGCGTATGTTTCAGTTTCTTTGGGACAATAAGCCAGAAAAAAATTCGAGAGAAAAGATTATTCATGATTACTGACATGGTGGTTTAAAAATGTTAGATATCGAAACATTTATACAATCTTTAAAATGTTCGTGGGTCAAACGTTTAAAACTGCAACAAAAGCGACTGCGACTCAAAGTTAGTTCAGCTTTATGAAACCATGCTAAACAAATACGGCCAACAATTTATATTCAAATGTAATCTGAACACAAAAGATACCGAAAACCAGAAAATACATTCAATATTTTTTAAAGATATACTTATAGCGTGGTCTTGTGTTAACTTCAGAAACGATATTACTAATATTGGTAAAGAGTCTGGAACAATTCGAATATAAAATCAAATATTAAGCCCTTCTTTCTTCGCGAATGGTTAAATGTATTATCTTTATCGAACAGATTTATGATTACAGAAATAAACGGTTCTATAGCTTTAATGAAATCCAAAACCTATATAGCGTACCTCAAAGTGATTTTTTAAATTATCATCAACTAACAACGTGTATACCAAAACGATGGAAAGTTCAGTTAACATTTGATAAAATTCAATACAGGGCGCCAGACTTTCTTTTTGAGAAAATAGTACCAAACTTAAGACACGTCGCTTCGTATACAACACGATTCTTGAAAAGAAAACACATATTCAAATAAGTCAAGAAAACAAATGGGAAGCTACACTATCGACACACCTTAAAGGGGCATTGTCTGATCTTTTTATCAGCTATTTATCAGCTATTTATTGAATATTTTAATATCAAGTAGTATTTTATCGTCAAAAAGAATGAAATAATAACATAATACCGAAACATATT
>Ga0224511_10002435_pt1 | contig 12532 bp, 4 predicted proteins | sample SF_May12_sed_USG_2_FD_169988 | JGI IMG/M metagenome (GOLD analysis project Ga0224511, IMG submission 169988) | Sediment microbial communities from San Francisco Bay, California, United States - SF_May12_sed_USGS_8_1 | ecosystem: Environmental > Aquatic > Marine > Sediment | place: USA... | reverse complement strand
GGGCCCTCCAACGAATACATGTATCTGTGAAGTGGCAACGAATGAAAGTCATGTGTCTCCATATGGCGTCACATTGAGATTAAAACAAGGTATTTGTTCATTTTTCGTCTCAAGTTAAATTATTTGTTTTCAGACAGGACAATTTACAGTGAGCCACCTTAATAATGGTGGTAATGCCCGGTGGTCAGATCGAGACTCTTCGGATATCCGAGAGGTCTCCTCGAATTTTTGGGCCGTGTCAATTGATGACCGACAACCATTTGCCAAAGTTCCATACGGAATTTACACGTCAAAAACGTCGATCGTCGACTAAGGATCCGTTGATGAACGTCCTCGTATATATCAGCAATTAGGAATTCAGTATCATGATGTCACTGAGTGAATACGTAGCTTTACGGAAAATGCTGACAAATCCACAGTAATGCTGCACCATTCTTCGGTTTGAGCTAATTTATTTTTCATTATTTTTGTTCAGATATGTACTAATTTAATATAATAATTTTTAATTCTGATTGAGATAATGTATAACCTAGTAAGAGAATAATCATGGCAGATCAACGAAAAAAGTTGGTGTGTGACTTTGTTTCACTGAAAAAAAGGAGAGACTGATGAAGATGATGAAGGAGCAACAGTGACTCGGTCGGTGCATGAGCCATTCGCTCGCTCAGTGAAAACATTGCTAACTTTGGGTCAGTGTTACTATAGTGATTCAGTGCACAATCGGTGCATTTGCATGAGAACAACAACGCACCTCGATGAGGAAGCGCAATTGAGTTCAGGGATTTCGATTGCATCAGAGTTGTCCTCTATTAACTTTATAACTCAACGGTTATAGCCGAACAGTCATTCGCGATTCGTAATTCCAACGAAGTAATCAAGTCTTTTTGTGATGCCCTTGACATTTGCCTCAACTACTCCGCTAATGCCTACTTTCAGTCGCGGAATTCTGTACGTGTGCTTTCGGTCGCAGACTGCGATCGAAAGTGGAAGATGCTTTTTAAATCGCGTTTTTCGGTTGAGCTCTTGAAAAGTTTAACAGATTTCGCGACCGAACTTCGGTCACGAAAAAACCGAGCTCGCGAATGCACCTGATGTGGGTGCGAATATATGAATGTGTCTGGCATATTAGTTCATAACATCATTGATTGCCTACAAACTGGGGCAGACTTATTTGATTGAACTAGAAAGAGGAAAACGTATTAGGTATCATCGTACGAAGTTTTGCAGAAGCTTCGTACAAGCGTACAATAACTCGTCTGACGTATACGATAACATGAGGTCAGAGAATCTCACCACCACAACTGACTCCCTGTATTAGAGAGTTGGCGTAGTTGTATACCCCGCTACGGAACCGGAATTTAGCGATTCCAACTACTAACGTATAATAACTCGCTCAGTAAGCTGTTTGCTCACTTAGTGAAAACATTGCTAACTTTGTATCAGTGTTACTGGTGACTGAGTGCACAATATGGGTGCAAATATATGAATATGTCTGGTATATTAGTTCATAACATCAGTGATTGCCTACAAATTGGGGCAAACTTATTTGATTGAACTAGAAAGAGGCAAATGTAATAGGTATCATCGTACTTAGCCACCCTTTTTGTGATTAAAATTCATGACTTTCTGTGCACAAGTCATGCATTCTAACTACTGCAGTCTGCAATCTTTTGTAGTAATTGATAAGCTTACCTTCAGCCTTGGTGTGTATTATCTGTGACAGCGCCACTGCCAGCTCCTGTATGTCATATCTCCTTACCATCTGTGTGATTATCGATGCCCGTACCGGCTGGTAATTCCTTTCCACGTAATACAGTAGCTCTGTGAGGCTGCTTGTCACATTCAACCTCTTGGTCCTTACCAACTGGTTCAGACAAAAAGGAGCATATTTTTACAATTTCTTAGCCCGAAGCTTGTTGGATCAGTTGGATCATAATTTCAAAAGAAAGTCAACTCGCTATTCAATTCTTTCACTACAAGCTACCTTTATTCCTAATGCAACTTTGTGCTGTTATTCCAGTGAATATTGTTGCAAAAACCAGTAAATTCCAATTCCAATGATCTCAGCAAAGCAGAAAGGCACCTTTAGTTGTTTCACTGTAAAGATGGTCAAGTGACTGTGTGGAACACTAAAAAATATCTAACTATTGAAATGTCATGAATTATTCCGAACGGAATTTGTATGTTCGTACTAACCTTGACACACAGTTGACCAGCTGCTTGAGGCTGCTGTTGTTTGTCCCACGGCGGTCTAAAGATCTCGTGCTCTGATATCCTGCTGAAAGCATCCATCATTAGGTACTGAAGCTGTCTCTCCACCATGGAGTGGAACCAGTCAGCGGTAACATTAACATCATATGGCACCCTTGTCACTGCGGTATAAATACATAATCAGTCATGATAGCTTTAAGGCTGGAATGAATGTATCTCCCTGTCTGTCCTCTCTATGGCCCGAGTCATGCTAGCTAAATGGGATAATGAACGTATCTCCCTGTCTGTGCTCTCCATGGCCCGACTCATGCTAGCTAAATGGGAGAATGAATGTATCTCCCTGTCTGTCCTCTCCATGGCCCGAGTCATGGTAGCTGAATGGGAGAATGAATGTATCTCCCTGTCTGTCCTCTCCCTGGCCAGAGTCATGCTAGCTAAATGGGAGAATGAATGTATCTCACTGTCTGTCCTCTCCATGGCCCGGGTTCAATTCCCGGCTGTGCTAGAATATTTCAAGGGATTATCCCTAACTGATCACATATGCTGCCTCGAATACGGGTCTGAGAGGACCAAAGCCTAGGATCATAGCTGAAGCAGTGGCTATCCCAAATTTGATATGACATGATTTCAATCTTCAAAAAAAGTACACAGAGTCTTATCTCTCAAGCTTATATCTGAATAAGCTCTTATTTTGTATCCTTCTGTTCATACTTTACATCACCATTCCCTGAGTGGAGTTATGTAGCTTGCTCCCTGAGAGTAGACCAGTATTATGCTGCCCCAGTCTCACACATTATGGAGAGACGACTGACTAATGAGACTGCTTTTGTGCGAGACCATCATAAGACAAACTGGCAAAAAATAGTCTGCTAACAATGCACTGCACCAGACCTGTTCTGACCCAGTATCTCATGGTGTTATCAGCAGTTGACATATCTCTACACTGAGTTGGTAGGTTAGTAATGTCTGAGGAGGTCGAGGTTTCATTTTCAATGATCATCTCATTGCGATTTATCCACTTTAGAGCTGACTTAGAGGTAGTTTTAGCCGGTCTTGGTTGCTGGAATACTAAAAATCCAAAGTGAAGCCTATAACTAAAGAGTAATAGGTTGATGGCTTCTTTTATATTAATGTTTATTTTGTATTTAGGCATTGATATGAAGATAAGAGTGGGAAATCAGTCCCCGCCGCGGTAAAGCTGAGACCACGGACAATTCCACTGAATTCTGATCTCATCAAAATGGAACAACTTTATTAGACTCGCTGTAAATTTCATGAAAAAGTAAGAAAATTCTTTAAAAGGTGGATCTTTAACACCTGTGGAGTGATCTTGCCTCTAATTAATTGTCCACTGGTTTGGACCTCCCTTATTTTTACCATAGTGTTCCGAAGCCACGTTGGCAATTTAAAATGAGGAGCTTGCTAATCAAAGACCCATAATACCAGAAAAACAGCCCGGCAGCAGCGAGGCTCGAACCGGCAATCCTTAGAATGCAATATCCAAGTTTTTTTTAGCTCCTCCAGCCTCCTAACAGCCTCCATGTGAACACCTACCATATGCAGTAACTGTCTCGTCCACTTGCTCTCCCAGTAATATTGACAGCGTTTCCACCCGCACAGCTTTTACCATGGCCACTGCGGCCTCTGGATCTATTCTATGGGTCGACTCCTTCAGTACGATTATCAAACTCACCAACAGCGACTGGTCCACTCGCGTTATATCCAACAACTGGGTGAAAAACAGACCCAATCAAGAGGTGACAACTCATTAAAGTTCAGATGGAACTGAATGACTGGGACTTAAATGCTTAAAACTAGAGGGTGATCACGCAGAGATGCATTGTCAATTGTCATACCATATTATTGATAAACGTATCCATGACGATAGAGGAAATTGTATAAACAAAACATTCTAATCACAAATATCAATAATTTTCTTTAAATAGCTTATATGTGCCCAAATATGAATGGATAGATATGGTGTTTGTTTGAGTCAACGGTGTTACTTCTGAAACTTTATAATGGGTCACTACTGAAATCGATCCTTCACAGAAATTACACAGCTCATTCAGTTGATTACAGTAACAAGAAGACTTTTGTCTTTGGAACCTCTACCTTATGGCCTGTATGTTTGTCTACCTAGTGGTTGTTACTAACCTGGACAGTGATAGGCTCAGTATTGTAGCTAGCTCGATACTGAACTGTGCCAGTAGCAGCCAATTCCGGTATCCCATAATCCCTTACCAGTGCCAGCATCGCATTCTCTACCACTTGTTGAAATCTCAGATGTAGAACGACGCTGTCCAGATAGGTAGCCCTATGAAGCTTGATCACTGTCAAAAAAAATTGAGGATAATATTATTATAATTTAATAATAATATAATAATGTTATAATTATTATAATACATAAGGTATGAAGGCAATTCATCCAGATTAGAGTACCTAGATTTTGTATCAGAATTTATCTGACCAGCAATGAATACTGCTCTTTTAAGTGATCCAACTCAAACAATGCTATCATTGTTTTGTACTGATACCCCTATCGAGACAAAGTTTCATGAGGATTATTTTATTGGTCAGACTTCACCATTTCGAGCCCAGAAATCCATAATCTAATGTATTCCAGTTCGGAGAATACAGAAGCTGTTTTAAACTATTAGTTTAAAACTAATCTCACCGCGTTAGCTTTCAGGAATTAAAATGTTTTTCATATCTGATCCATCAGTATTGAGTCTTCAGACCAGTTTATATATGTCCTGTATAAAAATGCCGGCGGAATAAACATAGGCATTGGGCAATTGGTGCTCACTATCCACTCCCACCAGAGGGACTGGATTGTGAGCACCAATTGCCCAGGGCTCAGCGGAAGTGGTTGCGCTGCGTGCGTCCAGGAAGTAGTTTGTGGAGGATGGACTAGGCGTTGCATTGCAATCGTGAAATAGGTGTGGATTGTTCACTTGCCACCTATAGCCGTGTGAAACTTGCGGTTCCAAAAACAGCATGCTGCCAGTTTCATCACGAAGCAAGGGACTCGGTATACCCGATGGTCGGGGCAGTGTCAAGCTGTTGGGGGCAGATCATGGGGAGTTGCCCTGAGGTACCCTCCGAAACAACGCCTAACCCATGATTTTCAGCTGATGACCTGCGTATCGATCAGTGGATGGCTACTACTGTATTCATTACCCCTGTGGAACTCACCTATGGCGAAAGCATTACTGTAGTCCATCTGGTGTTTACTGGGAAAGCTGATTTTGGGCACTAAAATAAAATCAACTAGAAAACCATACACTCCTCTATAGTATTGTGAGACATTCTACTGAAACATAGAGCATAATACTCTTCATTGTAAATGATACAAATGTGATGCCACAGGGTTTCTCTGAGGGTTAGATTTGCATTTTGTGTTGGAAAATTCTGAGGGACAAAATCGAACTGGATCTGCAGGTTCATCTGGACTAGAAGGGATGGCGGGGTAGCTCAGTAATGGGTTTGCAATCGAGAGACCCTGGGTTTGAATTCAGCCCATGGCGGGCACCCGTTATGGGTATGAGCTCCTCATATTTATCCTGGCCCCTACCGCTCCAACAAGCCTCAGGCTTAGGAGGCCCATTCAACAGGATGGCCAAGTGCCGGAGTAGCATGTTCCTAAAAACATTCCGCTTTTTAAACGAAACAAATTCAAACATGGTTATGGACCGAAATCTTGGGCAGAACCATTTCTTAGATATGCAGTGTATGTTGAAGCTGGGAAGATCTGGGCTAAAACCCTGATAATTTTGGGTTAGTGTGGTGAATGTGAGATTCTCACATAACTCCTAGCTCCCACAGCTCCAAAATTAGCCCAGGGCTTATTCAGGTCTGTTAGATAGGATGGCTTTCCAGAAGACAATTTGAAAAGAGATTTAATGCTGCAAGCAAAGCCATTGTTTACCATGTGTGATTCCAGATGGGCGTATGTGTGTCAGCCTTTGAAATTCTTCCTCAGTCAAACTATTCAGAATATCCACTATAGAGCTAGCCATGATACAGGTATCTCCTTCTAATACTTGAAAGATAGCATGGGTCTCTCCATTAATCTCCGAAGTCTGTATTACCTGCGTTTAAAATACAATGTTGCTTTACTCTAGATGCAAAAGTGTGGAGTTACCAGTGTGACCTTGTTAGGTGCATTACAAATGCTATCGGCATCAATATCACTGTCACTCATTTAAAAACCCAGTTCACGAATGAGACTCCAAATTGAGACTACGTAGTGATGAGTCAACTGACTATGTGACTGCGACACCGACCATCCGATGCCAGTCAGATTTGTGTCTGGATGGGAGTTTTTAGCTGAATGAAAGTCTAGAAAATTGGTTCAACCGTTTCTCGCTTGCTTGGCGATGGATCACAATGCTTTGCAGACAGCAACCCCAGTTCTTTCATCTCTACAAAAACAGCTGCAACTTTGCCCCGTTTTGTTTTGTTCTTGGCACGTTAAATTGTCGAGTGTCTGCGTTAGCCCTCTAGTTAGAGCCGGGCTAGTTCACCCAGAGTCCACCCAGCGGAGGTGGCGGAATGCAGCGGTGTGTTTTCGAAAAAAGGGTCCAGTTCAGGTGTAATCGTAGTGTCTCTGGGTAAAACATATCTCAATAGTTTGGCAACTTACCACTGGTCACTGATCTGGATACCACTGAGAGGCTTATGGGAAATAATAAAACACTAGGCATTTTAATGCTGTCTATGAAATCAACCTCCTAAGATGCGAGAGTATATTTCTAGTAGTATTGATGAGAAAGCTTGGAGTAACGGCAATCACATGACCCATTGTCATTACCACTGCCAGGTTACCTGTACTGAGATGGAGGTGACTCTGTAATAGCCTATCATAACCTCTCTCATTAAGTGAGTCAATCTGGACTGGAGATAGAGGTAATCTAAATTAATAGCCTGTAATCCTACAAGATAGATGTATAATTGCTAATAACATGACACACAGCACAAAAAACTCCGTGGGCACTTGCTTCTAGCAGTCAAATAAACTGCCTCTTGTCTCTTGAGCACATGTACATAACACTCCCAAGTATATTAAGATGCGCAAAGACCACAAATGCTTAATTTGCCAAAATTGGTCGACATCGATGGGTGACATTTCTTGTAATTAGGGCCACCTGTGAGACCATGGTGAAGGTTTTAGTGAAAATATAAACCTGGGTAAGGGTGCACAGCAGAAGCTGAATATGCCCGCTTGCTGACTCGGTGTCAAGCATTGGGTCTATCAAAAGACTGAGAGGGTGGCTTGGGATATTGGGGGTTTGTCTACACATTGCACGCCACGAATTCAGCACTATTTCACGGCAAGGAGGAAAATGGACGGGGAAAGATCTTCATTTTTTCGTCATGATAGAATAGGACTGGAGAGAGCAAGAAGCCTTCCCCCATCAGTGGTAAGCAAACTCACAATGCTTGGTTCAAACTACTACGAGTTAAGCTACATAGTTACCTTGACCTCTTAATCTCAGTATAACTACAAATGAGGCACTTACTCTGTGTGACGAGGCATACATGACCATCCTCGTTCGTGGTAAGGGCTTTAGGTAGGCCGCTGATTGAGTATTTTAGCCGTATAGCCATCTCCATTGCTGAGAGATGACCAAGTAGTCGGGCCGTTTCACTGGGTGGGTACTGATCCTGCTGGTAGGTTACAGTAAAATATAATAGGACTGTCGAATCATCCATCGATCTCCGAAATGCGCTGTCAATCTAAAACAGAGATCGGTAATGACACTACGTGTAAGCTACACTACTCATTGATATCACCTTGTTTTTTCTGTAATGGCCAACAGTAGGGAGCATCATTGTATGGGGTACCAATACCATATATCGGATCCTTCAGGATGGAGATACAGTATAGGCACTAGTCACTATGTAACACAAAAATGACCTTTTGTTGGTCAATTCGAGCCTCTCACAGGTGACCGTTGGTGGTGGTGTTACTTATACTTCTGCACATGCGATCCAGCCTTTTCCAAATAGCAGCTGGGACTCTGTCAATCAGAACTCTGCCGATGAGGCCCAGACTATCGCTCACACCATGGAACAATGTGTCCTTATGTGGAGCAGAACCCATGGGTGGAAGATTGCCTTTAGAGAGAGAACTGTCAGGAAACATTGTACATGCAGCGTTGCGGCTCATACACCCCTGACAGGGAGCAGTTTCAGCTGTATGCTGTACGAGCTGTTCTTACTTACTTTGACTGTCCATGAGTCAGACACAGTTCGCCTTCTCTTTCTGGATAAAGGTTCACACTCACTCCTGAGATGATAGTATCTGCAGTAAGCTAACTCCATTACTTCGATCAGACCTCTAACCCGGTCATCTCTCCAATCATCTCCATCAGTGTTAATATCAAGGGGCACATTCAGTCCTGTGATGCCATAGTAATCACAATAACGCTCAATTCAAAGAAAACTGGGTTTTTTGGTCAATATGTTGTTGTATGCCATAATTAAACAGAGGATGACGAGACAGCTCATTGGCTGGTCCTAGTTCCAAGTCCTGACAGTTCCCGGTTCCCAGTCTGAGTATGAGCTTTGAGCATACTGCTGAGCATTTAAAGCGTCAGAGCACAGTTTAAGCCTAAAAAATTGGCCAAGTGCCCGGCTAGCAGTTCATTTCAAGGGACTTCAAATTCATGAAACTCAACTCAGTTGGGTTTGGGAAAGTAAAGATTTGATGAATATCTGTAGGTTTTTATATTCAGCAGCTAGGCCTACACCTCCGAGTTACCTATTTTTGTGAGATTACGAAGTTGCAGATGCATTTCCCTTTCACATGTTTCTCCATAGTAAGAACTCTGACAATGGCACAGTGCTTTGCTTGGCATGTTTTGGCAGATTCCTTCATGGTGGCAGGATGTTCTGGCACAGAAGTCCAGCGAGGTCTCACACTGTGGGCCAGTTATAAGAGGAGGGCACTGACATAGGAAACCATTGAGGCGATCGATACAAGTCCCTTCATTAAAACAAGGATTGCTGTCACACTCATTTCTCTCTACAACAACAAATAATTGAAAAATAATTTATTCTAGAAATTTATTAATAACTAAATCGGCAACTTGGGATCTCATGAGATGCGCAAATTTGCTTTACTAAGAGAGTTTGCTTTGTATAAGTAGTGACCAGTGAATTGATACCAAACTGAATTACCAAGTCTGAGTGGTTTCAGTAACGTGACAATGCCAGCTCGGCTGGCAGATCTGTGAAGAGCTCAGCCATGAGGTAACGAAATGACAACTCCGTGGCAATTTGCCCCGGGATGCCTAGCTTTGGCGTGTGGCTTTGCCTGGGCCTGCTGAGGGGGTGCACATGCCATGAGATACCGTGTTACCACTAAATTACATTCAATGATATGAAAGGCTCTCATCAATATGAAAAACAGCGGAAACGGGAACAATAGCAGCAACAGAATTTAGGCCAGCAACAAAGGATATACAGCATGTAGAACCTAACACGCAACAAATAATAAATGGGAAAATGCTAGAGCACAAATTCTGGCTACCAGTGCATGTTTGTGACTGAGGATTATGATGAAATCCTTCCATACACAGGCAGATGTTGCTGCTACAGATAACTGAAGGTGAGTAGCAGTCCTGTACATCTGAACAAACCTCACCAAACAGAGCTGTAATAAATCAATTTCCACGGAATGTATGGAGTCACTCCAACTGCTGCTAATCACGCTGGCTGTGTTTAAGAACGTTATAAGTGAACAAACCAGTCTTTATTAAGACAGCATTTACCAAGACTAATTTAGGTGAGGTTATGACAAACACCATTTGTGAAATTCAGCTTAGATTAGGGTAGACTAGGTTAATGTTATTTTACGTAGATAACAACATCAAGGCAAGCCAGTTCGAAATCAGCTGAGTAATTTGATTATTCTCTGCAACCCTGGGTGACTGCCATTCACAAGAAATCAGGTATTGGCAGGCAGATGCTATGAAGTTGGTATACCCTTACAGGTTGGATATGAAGTTGGTATACCCTTACAGGTTGGATATGAAGTTGGCATACCCTTACAGGTTGGATATGAAGCTGACATACCGTTACAGGTTGGATATGAAGCTGACATACCCTTACAGGTTGGATATGAAGTTGGCATACCCTTACAGGTTGGATATGAAGCTGACATACCGTTACAGGTTGGATATGAAGTTGGCATACCGTTACAGGTTGGATATGAAGCTGACATACCGTTACAGGTTGGATATGAAGCTGACATACCGTTACAGGTTGGATATGAAACTGACATACCCTTGCAGGTTTGGTGTGTCTGACTGAGTCTGTAACCAGTTGGGCAGTCACACCTTCCCATAGCACATACCCCAGATTTGCAATCAGAGGCTCTTCCACACGTCGTACCATGCATGCCTGCCAGCAATGATATAACCTCAGGTATTATAGAAAACTATAGCATACTGCTACCAGTCTTTAAGCGGATTTTGTTAATCTATTTACGGCCATCAGATGCGAATGGGATGACCTGATAGTTTAGTGGATAGGGTACTGGACCATGTCTTTCACAATATTGTCATCGGTTTCAGATCCCAAAGTTAGACAAAAGAGAACCTCTCATAAAGTTACCTTCTTTATGGGTATACGAGTGCAAGCAGAAAGTAATGATGCACCCTGGGAAATGCTGAATCAAAAACTCTGCAGGGTAATTTCTATAAACCCATGATACTGGTCGGGGTACCTGCGGAGTACCTGCTAACCCATGACATTGGTCGGGATACGAAAGAAGAAGAGATTCTGATCGGATCGAGGCATTAAGTGAAAGAGGGTCACACCGTGGTCCATATTGGAGAAGCCTTAAATCTATCAATGTGACAGAGGAACCTATCATCATTACCTAGGCAGGTGTCTGGTCCGTACAGTAGGGTATGAGTTGTGTAACCAGCAGCACATGTACAGATACCAGCACCACATACAGTATTCAGCCCTAAGCATTCATCATTGGTACACCTGCTACCCAGCGCACCTGAAAAGGCAAATCGTGAAACCTATTTATTTTTCCTCATCGCACTACAAGGGCACCTGGTCACCGTTCTAATGGACCTGACACACTCAAGGTTATTTCTGGTGCGGCGAGAGCTAGAAGCGGCCCCTCGACATGATTACATCAGGATGCAACGATCTTGAGCAGACTTTTTAGCTACCTGGTTCTGGATTTCCTGAGGGATTTCTAATCTGAGATTCCCAAGATTCCCTATTAATGGTTGTTAGTCCATTCCTCTTTGTCACTGACCTATCCCATTGCGCTTATCATGTGGGTACGCACTAATTGTATATGATTTATAAACTTTCATACACGATCAATGTTACCATGCCAGAGTCCGACCCTGGATATCGGTGACCATGCAGAAAAGGTGAAGGTGAAAGTTGTTCCTTAGCCCTAATGGTCGTCGGCGAAGTGACTGTTACAGAGCCATGCAACTTTTACCGGCAACGGCGTAGCCGCGATAGGGTGCCACTCCTTTTGCTCACTGCCTTCACCTTACCCAGTTCTGAAGAGAATCAGGTACCGGTTTACTGCTAAATGAAAGAAAATTTTGGAAAATTCCATGCACAAATTATGTGTTGAACACAGCAGGCCGCTCTAACCACTCGGCGACAGTGACTCAGTCAGTAATCATGCAGCAGAATTATTGTAAGTTAGGGACCTTTGCACTTCCTGCTGTTTATATCCTGAATGTATGATTGTTTGCACTGACAGCTTCCCTGTATGCATTCAGCATTTCTGTCCCAGCACTGAGAAGTCTGAAAGCATTGTGTTCCATATGACCCTGTCAAAGAAACTCACACAATACTGAACAAAATCAGTATTACTAGAGTTTAGATTGTCTCGTTTCTCACAGTCATGCATACTACGGACATATGCGTACATAGTATGTGTGTATGGGTGTACATATGTATGTAGATAAGCGTACAGTGTAGATGTGCTGTAGATATAAAATGTACAGAGTTATTCTCAGAAAGATAACTCTATGGTAAATAGTGTAAGCAGTGGTGTAAATGTGTTGTACTATTAAGTACATTATAATTCTGTACTAAATACTTACAGTGTAGATGTTAATGGCATTGTGATGGCCTGGGAAGACTTGACGTTACGGAAGTTGGCCAATCTACTCTTTGGTATGAGGGAAAGTATAATTCATATCAATGGCTCTACTCTTTCAGGGCAGTCAGGGACTCTGTGTGAAGCATTGGGTTGTAGGACTGACCGCTAACTTATACAGACTAATCTACCTATGGGTTTTTTTTATGTATTATTGAGATC
>Ga0224511_10002434_pt1 | contig 12532 bp, 5 predicted proteins | sample SF_May12_sed_USG_2_FD_169988 | JGI IMG/M metagenome (GOLD analysis project Ga0224511, IMG submission 169988) | Sediment microbial communities from San Francisco Bay, California, United States - SF_May12_sed_USGS_8_1 | ecosystem: Environmental > Aquatic > Marine > Sediment | place: USA... | reverse complement strand
TGCTCAATTTAAAGATGCCAAGCCTGTATCTTTTGACCATAATTGTTTCCATCTGACTTTTAACCATATGTAAGCAGTAAATTTTACTCCCGTAAATATGAGATACTACCAAATATAGTTATCTATTAATGTTAGTATATTACAGTAAAACCCACAACTTTGTTGAAAGAGTGCACATTTGGCTTTGTTTATTTAAATATGCTTTTGACATATTAAACAGTTAACTGTTGACTGCAATCTATATGTTCAGTTGCCTCGGTGGTCTTGAGTGAACGCATCAGACGCATGTGTTTTATTGTTTTAGACAAAACACATTATTTGTAAAGAAAAATTGCAATTCCTTTGCAGTGTTAATATATTGAAAATTTTGTGACCGAATATAAATGGAATCAAGATACAGACCTAGTATTTTTCAACTTCATATGTATGTGTATGGAAGAAACAGGTATCACTCCCGAGATAAATTTAAAGGGGGAAAGGCAGGTCAAAATTGCCAAAAGCAGGCCAAAATAGTCATTTTCATGTTCAAAAATCACATTGAATTTAAATAAGTGTAATATTGGTATGTTACCTCGAAAGTACCATTTTTATTATTAAAACATAACAACAATTTGTAATTAGTCATTAATTAGCCAAAACAATAGATTTTACGCGGCCGGCAGAACTCTAAATATACTAAGAGATAACATTTCACACTTAGCCGTATTAAACTACATGCATAAACGAAGGTCATCTTAAAGTTGTAGAAGTCAAACATCAATAGTTTGTCCAAAAAAGAAAAGGTAAGAAAGTAGGACCTAAACAAAATGCTGAACCAAAGTTGATTCGTCTTTTTAGACAAACTATTGATATTTCACTTACAAAACTTTTAAGATGACCTCCGTTGGTGCATGGGGTTTAATACTACTAAGTGTGAAAGGTATGTTCTTAGTAAATTTTGAGTTTTTCATGCCCGCGTGAAATCCTTTGTTTTGGCTTATTAATGGTAAATTAACAATTAATTATATGTTTTATTACTAAAGAAGGGTACTTTTAAGTTAACATAATAGTATTTCACTTACTTTATATCAATATCATTGATTGTTTGTGAACATGTCAAAATGACTATTTTGGGCAGATTTGGGCAATTAGCTTTGTATCTCCTTAACCGGTACCTGTAGTTGTGCCTGTGAATGCGTAGAACGTGAGGTTAAAGCCCTGCTGTGTAACTGAACCGTCCGTGGTGAAGAGTGCTTCTATGCGATTTCCAGCGTAACAGTATTCAGTATCGTTGGACCAGCTAAACGAAAAACAAAACATGTTTCGATGTCGTTAAGGTTTATACTTAATGCAGAATTTGATTTCGTTGCTACTTTATTTGTAAATATCTATTACATGTCGTTTCTTTGATACTAATCATCATATGCATTAATGTTGTAATATGTACGATGTATCTAAATACGACTTTTGACACTGTATACTATCGGCTTTAACTGTTGCATAATGCATTGCACATTTAAAAAAGTACTTGTTCAAAGAAAGTGTAGTTACGAGTGAACCGAAACAATTTTATAAACATTTTCCACGAATTTATCGGACAGCCCTCGTATTAGCCTTAATGATTTCATAATTATTTACTAATAAATGTATTTATGAGTCAACACCAAAACAAAATATATACTAAGTATTCAGCTTTGTAGGTTCTAAACATTATTAATCATCAAATAGATTTATTGTGTACATACACATTGTTATTTTGGATTGACAAATGGTCACAGCAAGACTCTAATGTAATATCCTCAATGTAGACACAGATTTGGTCCATATGGCACCTCTAAATGGTACACACATCTTAGGTTGTTAGCGTAATTATAAGGATAGTTTGGCGACGTTATTGATCTGGTCCATCCGTAATACGAACCGCCACAAGGTGTACGGGTAACTGAAACATAATAACCACATGTTAGTGTTTCGATGATTTTGTTCAGTTTAGTATCTCATAGCCAACACATCCTTAGCTACAGTTGTACGTATTCAATATTGTTATTGTTACACTAAAGTTGAAATAAAAAATAATTAGTTGTACATTTAAAATAGAAAACACATATATGTCGTATTTTTAAAGAAACGTAGAAAAAATAGTTGTATCTTTAAATGTAGTAAAATACTTTTTAACATATCACAAAGGTTGGCCATTAAGGCTTGTTGAGGCTTCCCGAATCCCTTAAGTATACAAAATGAGACACCACAGTCCTTTGTTGTTCAGTAACCCTCGACCCACGAGGTTGACTGAACATAGTGGAGGGTGTGGAGTCACAGAAAAAATACTCCATAAATGTTATCGTCAGAACAATTTGAAGCAGATAGAGGGATGACAGTTCAAGCGTTCGATGATGGGAGCTGGCAACATTTCCCAGAGTCGATTTTTTCGTGTATCCCCTGGCTACGGTGACAGGAGCACCTACAGATTGTTGCATTTACGAATACGTAAGTAGCGCTGTCCGTAACGTCGTATTTCACTGTGATGTCTGCTACTGTGAACAGCCCAGCTAAGATATTTTATCGTCTTTAATGTATTGTTGTGTTGTAAAGAAATGGTACAAGGTGGTCGTTTTGTCTCGCCTTCGGCACTGCGTAACAAGTGTCCAGTGAAAACAGTGGCCAGAATAGGTCCTTCCCCTCCGATGGATGTTATGTCGGGGTACTGCTGTTTTGCACGTCGTAGTATCTAGGGAAGCTTAAACTGAGGCCTAGTGATGTCGTTGGAACGAATTGCTTTGCATTATTTTTTGGTTCGATTAGCAATCAGCTATGGATGTGGTACATCTATAGGCAACACTTGTGTCATCATGATGGCTTTTTGTTGTTGGCCAGGCGGTACACGTTGTTAAACGCCGCTTCATTTAGATATTGCACAGCACCGGAAAAACTTCTTTGATAAATATTCTATACGGGAGATACCTAAGTAAGTTAACATATTAGGTGTAACCACAAGAGCTATGCCTGTATGCAAAATACGAATTGCACTTAAAGGCGATAATCCTCGATGGTGATGTTCATAATAAAATCTGATAAGTATTTTTCCTTAAAATGCGCTTTTGTTGACAATTTGCTTGAAAGGCAGCATTGTTTCAAAGTATGATTCAAACTACCGTCAGAGTCGGCGTTTGTTCAGAAATAAATATAGTATGAGTATCTCACTCTAAAGCAACAGTCTCTTCTTAATACGAAGTCGTCGTCTCGTTGGTGATATTCTATAATATTGGCGGAGCTTTTTGTCCTCCGGACTCCACACACGTTAACCAGCCCTAATGACGTTCATCAATCGGTGAACTTATCAAACACGAAATTTATTCCTAAAGTGACTTCAGAATATAATCATTGAAAGAATATACATGTATTAGAACAGTTTGACACTCTATGAAAACGATATCTCGTGTTGCTAATTATGTAAGTAAATCTCTGTTCGAGTCCAAATACGGATACATGTGTCAGTAACGGGAAATTGTAAGTAACGCTGATAAAATGATCAAAAACAAAATGATTGTGTAAGAAAATATATATTAATAAGTATACAAAATTGATTTCAACCAACCAATCCGCCAAGTTTTGCTTTTTGATAAACATGACTTTGTTTAACTTTATTTCTGACAGAATTAATGTTTCGATCGTCGTTACATTCATCAAGGGGTCTAACCTAAAGTACGAAGATCGGTGCTTTAAATCGATCATTTAATGGAGAGTGGTGACAATGGCGGCATAAACAACGTGTTTAGGATAAAATTGACCATCGACTTAGAGCACCGATCTTCGTACTTTTGGTTAGACCCCTCGTTCATTACAACGATTTGATTTAACGTTTTTGTATATTTCTCTCTACACACCAACATTGTGAAAATAATATGTTCGTCATTGCCCCAATACAATATATCGTTTCAACATTCACCTTGAATATAAGAAGATGTCATCTGCATTGCAATTGTAGACGTTGGGTATATTCCGTGCGTTGAAGCTGAAAAGGTAAATTATTTAAATGCAACAATGTTTGAGTGTTTGATATATCATAGATGACATTTCAAAAAGGTGGGCCATTATCGAATTGCGTTTACGGACGCAAGGTTGCAGTAAAATTAACACTTGTTTTTCGATTTTTTTTACATCTCGTTCTTTAGTTTAAGTGTCATGAAGGAATTTGAAGCATACAATTTGTAAAGTTTGTTTAAGTACATACAATCAGACCAAGGCCATACATCTAAAGTGTTCATATGTTGCAGATTCTGACGCCTATCATTGTTCTTTTGTTGCGTCTGTGTTCATATTATTTCTAATCAAAATTGTGAAAGACAGAATAAATGTAACTTTTAACAAAAAAGAAGGTTAAAATGATATGCTAACACTTCTGCCTTTTCCGTTTACAAAGTGAAGAAATAGCCGAAGTGTCATTTCTATCATTATTTATACAATTCCTACTGATATAAAATCAATGGGAATAAAAAAGTTGCCAATCTAATTGTCAGTCTACAAGAAGATCTAATTATTTATTTATCTGCAAATCAACAACAACACCGGCATGAAAAGGTTCTTCTATTGTATTGACTTTTTATCATTTTTTTCACATGAGTTTACAAGCAAAACATGTTCTTACTGCACACTTAGAATAGTATAACAATATTATAGATTGATTAAACAAGTACACTAACACGTGGTCATTACAACATAATAAGTGCAAGTATTATTTAATGATGTTACAAGATTTAGAGACTAAACGTGATTTTTTGAGAACTTAATGCATTCTCTTTTAAATGATAATATACAATAAGATGCATGTATAGAACATTTGTCTAAACTTGTTTATTAAATTTCTTTTAAATTTCAAAGGAAATTCTTTACTAAGCAAAGTAATCCAAAGAAACGTAATAATTCGGGATGGTTTGATTCAGACAGCAAGCTTCTAAGACTACTTTTTATAAATACAAAGGGCTTTTCAAGTTAGAATGCAGCGTAGTAAAGGCTAAAAGCTGTTTTTGTTGCGGTCGTTTATCTTAATTAAAGAGTTAAGATATATTAACAAATTTTAAACACTGGTGTGTATCTAATATCTTGGACTAAAGGTGCTATTATACTAATTTTAAAAAAGGCGCTAAATCAGACCCTTTAGTTATAGATGTATTACTTTAGTAAATATTGTTGATAAATGTTCTTACTTGTATTACGAAATAAATACATGGTTTGAAAACGAAAACATTTATTAAGCTGAAAAAAATTTGGATTTCGGAATGACCGCAGCACTGCTTATTGTATTTTTATACTTAACTTATGCATTTTATCTAAAAGTTGTACTGTGCATTTATTGATTTTACGAAAGCTTTTAATACTGTTATTCGTGACACCCTCTTAGTCTATAGGTGTATTTTTATTTTTCTATTCCTCAGAGATCATTGATTGTATGTTGTTTACATTCGTAAATAGAATTCATTAGGGAGCATGAGTGTTGTGGCATCTTTCATTACCACTGATGACCAGCTTCAATAAAACCGAGGCTGCTATTTTCCCATGCAGGCTATGCTTCCTGTGGGCTCTCCCTTTTATCAGTTAAATTTCTATCAAAACTGCTGATAATATGTCATTTCATATTACAAACAAGATTACAACCGTTACTTTTAAGGCAGTTACGAAGCCATAACGTACGTATACATTACAAAATGTTGTTTACCATAGTTGTGATACGTTGTCAACTGCGTTGTTGTAATTCTTGTTGGATATATAACTGGCGATGAAGCTGAAAAGGTAAATAAATCTAATAAAGACAAGGTCGGGCTTCCTTTCTGAAAGTATTTGATTTGTTTTTATAGTGATGTTCACTGAGACCATTTATGACACCAGGCCTTCAACATGCGACATGCTTCACTTCCCGCCAACATTGCATAAATGGATAGGCTTGTACACTTAAATTGTATAACTAACCAGGCTGGCTGGAAGGATTTTGTGGGGTTATGTTGATGGATGGATGGATGGATGGTTGGATGGAGTACACGTCTTAGTAACAAAGGTGCCTTTTCAATTCCTTATAATTATTGTTAAATTATTTAAATTATTTATGAATTGTTACAAAACAGCTTAGCAGCCTAAACATAAATACCATCTAAACGTAATAAATTAAACAACACATTTTCGATTAGATCGAACATCCACAAGTTAAGGTTTTATCTTTCTTAAACTATTTGTCACATTGTCATTAATTCCACGATTTGATCGTGTACCAAACAACTTGTTAACCTACATGTAATTATTACCGTGGTTATAAAAAGTTGTAATCTCCGTGTTAACGGTCCTCGTTGGATAAATCGATACAGTATCTGAAAAAGGTAAATACATAAATTTAAACCTGCGAAACACATAAACGGCCATAATTGATCGATGGGCAAATACGTTTGGTATTAACTTTAAAAGCCTTATATGAAGACTAAGGTAGCGTCAAAACATAGAATGTGTGTGTGCCTGCGCGCGCGTGCGTATGTGCGTGAGTGTGTGTGTGTGCGTGCGTGTGTGTGCGTGCGTGCGTGCGTGTGTGCGTGCGTGCGTGCGTGTGTGTGTGTTTGCAGTGATAGCAACTAGGTACATTTAACCTTTATTTAGATATGTTTCTGATGATAGTTGGAAGACATAGTTTGGTATCATAAAATACATGTATAGATGCCAAATGGAATACAGAAGTGTGTTTATTCTACAGAAAAGATTAAAATTAGTTACAAATGACTTTGCAGATGACATTTGTTGGTGTCAGCAAACACATTATTTTATAAAAAAAATACGAAGTTAATTAAAAGTTTTCCATTGGCATGGGGCTTAATGAGAAAGGGTTTTATTCCTTTAAAATGATTTTTGTTTGCATAGACACTTATAAAGCTGAACATACACCCTCACTTTGAAAACTTATCCACCAATGACCACATGCTGACCACAAGCTCATGTTTATAGGAACTACTTTTTAAAACTGGTGGATATGTTTTCAAGGTAAGTGTTTATCTTCAGCTTTTGTACGGCGTAGCTGTCTAAGCTCACTTTTGACCTACATTTCTGTATAATGACGTCAATCTGGGATTTCAGAAATCCGCCGTTCTATTGGATAATTTCATTTTATAAACACTGAAAATGACGTGTGGGGGAAACAGAGAAAATCCCGTTTTCGATTGGATGAACCTGATACGCGCGAAAAAATAAAGGCCACACTACTGTAATGCATGTGTTTTACGAAATTTTGCTTCGTTCAAAACTTATTTTTTAGGGTATTGCTTTATAAAGTGATTTTATATTGAAGCAATTAGCAGTTATGTGTCAAACAATATAGTTTATGGATAAAATGAATTACGTCTCCAAATGTGACCCGGTTTATAGTAAAAAGTCTGACATTTTACCCAACAATTATTAAGTTAGCCTCACTACGTCCATATTCAATATTTAAGCACTTTTGAACGTGTAAATATGCATGAAACGAGTGCTATATAAATTTGGTATAATAATATTCCGGGGTTTACACCTTGAAAGACATGAAGTTTGTGCTGCAAAATTTGCAAGAAGGTTAGATGTAACTCTTGAATTTAACTGAATCTTTAGAAGAGGTTAAATTCCACTATTGTAATTAATGAATTATATTAAAACCTGGAACAATAAAACGTTTATTTTATGAATAAATTATATTTATTGTTGCCCGTGTTTGCGACTACGAGTTCGTTTGTCTAGTAGTTTATATAACGCAACAACTTTTGAGTTGAAAATGTCATTTAATGTTATTGAATTGAGCATGTGCTTTGTCTACAATATAAGACTTGCAAGTTTGTCCTGCCTCTGTCTGTCATTGCACAAGTAATAAATCTCCTTAATGGAATTTGAAGACATCACTTACTTTCTAACAAAGTTGGCCAAAATAGCTGTCCACTGATCCTTGACAATAATCATTTTAAGTTTTCTGCCATCTGTGTAAGATTTATGTACAAGTACTTAGCCTTGTATTATATTTCTTTTTCCTTTTTTAATCCGACGCCGTTTGTCTTTTTTAAAGACATGTCTTGTTTATATTGATTGCATGCCTTTTTTAAGAAACATAAAGTTCCTTTGCACTTATCCAGTCAGTGACTGTTAAAATATACTACGGACTACACCCATTTTAACCACACCAACTACCTTGATATACCGATAATGACATCAATAATGACATTGATTCCTCAAATGATTCATATTACAGTTTACTACATACGTGGGTGACAATCGACGCCTTCTCCGTGGCCGCAGTTGTGACTCCCAAATCCATTATGGTGGCAATGAAAGATACTTGTCTCTGTCCCATTACATCGTACATCGTCTAACCAGATCTGGCCGGAGCCGGCTCCGTAAAAGGCGGATTGGTGTTGCACGGCATAATTCCTTCAACACGTAATATTATTTCAAAAATGTGTAAATGTTTCTATTGGCAATATCAGACATAGCAGATTTATCTTTGATTTATGAAGATTTTTTACTCTTAAATGTGTCCTACCCTGTGTATCCAAGCTGTTTGCAGACGACATTTGCGTTGACATCGCTAAACCCATCATCACAAACTGTTCCCCACACACCGTTATAGAACACCTCCAGTCGTCCCTCGCCTTCCCTCGACCCATTTAGTCGAATATAGCCTAAAAGGTTATTGAGCTGCTGTATATCATGGTAAGGTATGTGTAACTTATATTTGTGTATAACGATTTACAATACAACGCACTATGTGTTGTCCATTTGTTTTCAAGTATATTCATTGTAGCGGTGGGTAATAGCTTTCCGCTGTATCGCTCAGGGCGGATTAGGAAACCATGAAATCGGCAAATAATATCGGTATGTAATAATATCGTATACCAAATATAAATGCAGGATTTTAACTTGTTCAAAGTGAGGTCCGCAAAAAAAGATAATCACCTCAGTTCTTTGAAAGAAATATACACCGGGAGCCTCGTAGCATAACAAAGACTGGACAAACCTTTCTTTGAAGACCTTTACTTAGTTTTACAAGTCAAACTGTTAATAGTTTATTCTTGTCACGTGGTATTAACGGATAAACCATAGAGCATCTTAAATAAAAAACTGTCAGTTTCAGTAACAGAAATCCGACACGGCTTACTCTACCTATGTTTCTCCATCTTTTTGTGGATTAAGCCAACACACATCCAAACAAAACCTATTTGATGTCTAATTATAACAATTATAAAACTGACATACTTATATTTCTTTAATAAAGCATTACAAACTCTGCAAACGACGGTTTAACATCATGGTAAACCACAGAAATCTCATCCGTACTGTATGATATGCACCAATGAACAAAAAAACACAACATAACATTGTCATAAGTTGCTACGCTTTGCAATTAAGAGTTGCAATTTGTTTTCTTTAACTTCTATTTTGACATTTATTATATTTAGTGAAATGCAGTGGAAACAAGGGAAACACATTGACCCTTTTTCTATTTTAAACAAATATAATGATTAAATGAATGGATCAACTTGCCCCGACAATAAATTTCAATATTTAGTATAAGGTAAACGGGAATACTATATAACAAATAAAGTATGTTCGTCGTCGGTATGTATGATTTTAAGAGGTAAGCAAAACTCAAAATACACCCCAAGGACAGTCGATAATTGTATATGTTAGTCTAGCAAAAGTATTATCTTGTACAATTAGTCCAATAGTCACTATTATGAAAATGTTTTAAACAATTGCTTTATTTAAAAGACAATGCAAACAACATTATATTGGCATGTAATACGGCTTATAACTTTTTTCAATACAAGAAGGTTTGGTGCTTTCAAGCAATCTTTAATCGAAAATTATAATCGCTGAAAGCTGCTTAATTCCGTTTTCAGCTGACACTTAATATAGTAACTGTTACAAAATGGTTATCATTTTAGTTTAAACTGCCATCCCTACTGAATTAGTTCTAGATTTTACATCTAACTTTGTCGAATCGGAAGCTTGGCAATCTAAACATGAATTATAATGATTCAAATAAAGTTCTTCACAATGTAACAATTTGCAATGGAACTACTTTGCTAAACAATCAACGTCTACACGCGTTCATGTCGCAACACACCAGCATCAATAACAGGGTAAAATTGAGTTTAATTCCTTTTTAACAATTAATGTTACTAGTACAGTAGGACAACGAGCATGACATTAATTCATTAATTATGAACTATAACAGAAAACTACTTACTTCTGTTACAATCTACGCTAACGTCATTATTGTGGTTGCAGTAGTTGTGACTCCCGAATCCTCTATGGTGGCATTGAAAGATACTGGTTTCCGTCCCATTACATCGTACATCGTCTAACCAGATCTGGCCTGAGCCGGCTCCGTAAAAGGCGGACTGGTGTTGCACGGCAGAGGACCTTTAACGCATGCAACTTCATGTTTAAAACAATGTTTAAATATTAGTTTTTACATTTGCAAAAGCACTATTGTCCTCTTACACAAGTGTAGTCCAAAATAGCGTCATAGAAGGCCCTTATTCCGAGTGGGTCCTAACTCCGATGATAGGGTTATTAACAGTTAAATGTCACTTTAAATAAAAAATACAGCTAGAATGCATTTTTATGAATAACAAAATTTGAGACAAAAAATTATATTGTTTTAAAAAATAAACTGGAAAAATATAGCATTTAAAAAAAATGTCAATAAAAGTGGTAACAATTTCAACCCTGATGTAAAAATTCTCAGCTTACTGTCAGATTTAAGTCATAATTTTAATTGTTTCAAGTGTAAACAGTAAATGATAAACCTTACATCAAGACTGGATGAAAAACAATTAAATCAACGTTAGTGCCTTAACATGATTAACTGATTAAAGTCTTAACCCCTCGGAATTAGGGCCTACGTGTATACTTTCTTCTTTAACTAAAACACAATAAATTATGAAAACTGACTATATCTATGATATAACGAAAATGTGTAAGCGTGACACAACGAAACACTGTTAACCGGTGCGTAATAGTTGTTTTTCGAGGGTTGACAAAAATACTCTCTCACCGTCAAATGAAGTCGTTATTGTAATTATTATACCGAAGAGTATGCGAAAGCTATTTAATTAATAGAGTTCTTTGAAAGCAGGAAACGTAAACAATTTTAAAATCTATACTTATCTTGCTATTCGTTCGCATAAATACAACGTCACAGGACGACATTGCACATGTGAGTGTGACATTGCTATGAGACAATGGAAATAATTGCCTTTTGACGTCACAATATATTAAATAAGAAAATATCACGCGAGAGCGACATTTCCACAAGACAGTTAATATTATTGCTTGATGACGTCAAATTAGACTATATAGTAAATAAGTCACGTGAGGTATAATACTTACAATTGTTTAACTTCGTGATGCGACAAAGGGATTTCCATTTCCATTTTATAGTCACTCCCGAAGAATAACCACGTTTTATACTACATATTACGACATTTAATAACCGCTTTGCAAATATCGTCATCATTTGACGTCACCATTTAATTGAATTCAATCGGGCATATAATATATCACATGTTTTCATCGGAACGTGATGTCACAAGCGCAAAATCATGACGTTAAAATGACTTTCATGCACAATGATTTTCAACATTGCATTGTGTGTGTGGTTGAAAGTATTATAATTTACCTAATTTTAATTATTTAAAAACGATTTTGTTGACAAGTGTTAGACCGTTAGTGATAGTTTATCAAAAGTTAAAATTCCTTTAATTAATTTATTTTTCACCCTGCATATCCAAGCTGTTTACAGACGACAGAGGCCTCGACGTCGGTAAAACCGTCACCACAAACCGTGCCCCACACACCGTTATATAACACCTCCAGTCGACCACCGCCCTGCCAAGTCGAGCCAACAAGTCGAATATTGCTTGCGGCTGAAATGTTTTTGAGTTGTTTTATATATATTGGTACACGGTTAAAGAAAAAACGTTATCAAAGTAGTACAACTACAAGCACACTGCACAGCATGTCAAACGTTTGTATACCTTTATTCCAGCTTAGCAAATTGAAATGTAAACTAAACTTCAAATATCTATTTTATTATCACAATTTAGGTACTACAATTTGAATCTAGTTCCTCGATTATCGGATGGCTTTGATTGTTTTGAAGACTTCGAAACACAACATGCTAATATTTAAATTCAAAATGGAGAAAAAAATGTAGATTTATTTTTAATTGTTTTTTTTTCATTTATTTTCAATAGAAGTGCATACATATACACAGTTTACAATTTCAAAAATAATAATAAACACATTTGTATACACATTTTCTAAACAACAGAAGGTTAGTTTTTGAAGTGTTATAAAAGAGTGATGTTCATAAGTAGGAGAGTTGACGGAAAGGTATGAAATTATAGTAATACTAGGTAGTGGTGTAAACTGTTGTTCGTTGTTTGTGCGATGTATTTGATTTCAATTAAAAAAAGGAAAAAAATAATATGGTTATGGTTTTTGTGTCGACTTATATTTCTATTATTTGGTTTAATTGTTCATATTTTTT
>Ga0224511_10002432_pt1 | contig 12534 bp, 7 predicted proteins | sample SF_May12_sed_USG_2_FD_169988 | JGI IMG/M metagenome (GOLD analysis project Ga0224511, IMG submission 169988) | Sediment microbial communities from San Francisco Bay, California, United States - SF_May12_sed_USGS_8_1 | ecosystem: Environmental > Aquatic > Marine > Sediment | place: USA... | reverse complement strand
GTCTTGCTGTCGACAAAATGGCGACCAATATATGGCGTTACTTCACATTGCGCATGCGCGACTATCCTTGACACGTTTCAATAAGACTTGCTAATATATATTCAATACTAAGTAGTATTAATATATAACCACTTCTTAATACCGTCTTGAAAAGGGCATCGGAATTGAGAAGAAATATTGGTTGCCCCTCCAACCCCCTATTATGTAACCATGTGGTCATCAAACGGTGCCCGTCCGCCAATGTGTCGTACACTGTCTTATTTACCACATTGTACGACATACTGCAATGAACCGATAAATCGACTTATCCTGGTTCCATAAATTGATCTAACAAATCTGCATAAATAATTAATTCTAAGAATGTTATTAAATGACAACATCCTTTATCAAGAACATAATGTCTCTTTGACGAGAACTACTTCAATGTCACAGGACGTTAGGGCGATGTCTTATTTATAGGAGTTTTACGAGTACCTAATATCGGTGAGGTAATGAGATTTGCAGGCACTTATTGATATGCCATACTTCTGATTGCGTTTCTTTATATTATAGTTTTATATTTGATTCATTAGTTCATATTTCGCCTGACATTTACGAGGTAGAAGTTCATGGCAATGAACTATTTGTCAAGGCATTCAATATGTCGTTGGCACCATATGCAGGTGTACAAAAAGTTCAACATATCTCCTGTCTTCTACAGTTCGTGAACAATTGTGTTTAAGTTTGCAATCCCATCACCAGCACAAAACACAATTGTTGTAATAGACAGAAATTGTGAATTATTATACCAAAGCACTTACATATCTAAAAGTGGTAGACACCCAGACATTTTATGACATGCATGTTACGATTGCTTTTGAAAATATGGCATCGTAAGTCCGATGGTTTAACACATTGGACAGTTCCGTTATCACGAAATAAGTAGCGTTCAAAATAATGGACCTTTCTGGCTGTTTATTTTTTATAAATGTTCACAGTCCATTCAATACCCAGTGGGTTATAGCTAGGGTTATCATTTAACGGTGCAGCATCTACAATAACAAAGCGTAGGTTCGCATACATAAATGAGGTGAATTATTCCAATTTCGGGAAAATATTATTAGTTATTCTCACAATCAACATAGTACATAATGTAAAACAGGCCAGTTAGACATAAAATAATTTATAACATTTTAATTTTAAGAATTTATACAAATAAATAAGATTAAATATAAAAAGCTTAATTTCACAGGATTATTAATAAATTGCACTCATTCTATTTTTATAATACTCTATAAAACATAGTTCTCTACAAAACATATTTATAATTATTTAAATAAATGGGGAGTACAGCCATGTTAATGTGTTTATATACTATTGATGGCACAAAAAGGCGAACACTCTTATTTCCACTGTGGTCCCTGGACTGAGATGATTGACACAGAAAGGCTAATAAAAACAAAACAACTTTAAATTAAGAATTAGACATAGGTAAAAACAAATAAATACTTACAATTAAATATCACAGGGAGAATTATATTTTAAAAATATCACAAAAATAAGTACCGGTATCTAGGCTATCACAGTTTACTTAGATATTACAAATAAGTGGTTTTTAACTTCAGTTTTAAAAGATATGAGACGTTTTATGTTTTTAAGATTAGCTGGCAAACTGTTCCATAAATTGCACCCAGCATGGGCAAAGATTTTAACACCAGATGAACCAACCTTAGGGGTAGAATAACACCCCTCTTTATTGAACATGGTACTGAAGGAAAGGATAGAATCTTGAGGGATAAAATGTCCCACCATATAGTTGGGACTAAGACCATGCCTAAGTTTAAAAACATGATACAAGATAATCTGATTGACTATCTTTGACCGGTAACCAGTTCAATGGTTTAAAGTGATTGTGTTCAATATGGGCTCTGTGGTCAAGATTAAGCACAAATCTTACGAGTTTGTTTTGGGTGACTTGAAGTTTACTTTTCCAATGTTTTGTCAGCCCATTGTACCAAAATAACAAGTGTAGTCAAAGTGACATTGAATAAGTGCAGAAACCAGAAGTTTTGTAGTGTGTTCCGTAAGAAAGTGACGATTCCTGTAAAGGAGTTTAAGCCTAACATTAGCTTTGTTGATTAAACTACTGGCCATATTTTCACAGCTGAGATGTTGGTCTAGAGTAGCACCAAGATATTTAACAGAATATGCTGACTGAATAACTATACCATTACATGAAACAATCAATGATGGGTTAGATTTAAACTTGTGTTTAGAACCAAAGACAATGGATTCTGTTTTACCAAGGTGTAGTGACAGTTTGTTATCAACCAACCAGGAGCTAACAGCTTGCAAATCATCACTTAGTTCTTTTTCATGGTGGAAAGACAAAATCTATGCATTACACGACAATTTTTTTTTGTATTTAGTTTAAACAGTATTAATTTCAAATGAAGCACATATAACATTTCATGGTAACATACATGTATACACATCTAAATTGACATATTAAGCAGTAGGTACAAATTGTTCTATTTATGTTGTCATATTTGCAATAGTGCATATATGTACGTATTACATACGTTATGTGTGGTCTTGAACGTTTTGTTTCAGCCGTGTCTAATATAACTTTGCTAGGATAATATTTATGGGTAGTTATCTTACAAGCATGTTTATTCTCTTCCAGCGATAATTATACTGGATTTGTGTATTGAAACAGAATATCGCGTTAAATCAGGACAATTTAACATGCCATGAATTGTTCGACTTCTGTTTTAAAACGGAATGGGAATAATTTGGGCTATATATGACAAGCTCACATATATCAATTGTATTCATCTTTAATATTGCGAATGATTTCTTCAATAAAGATGTAGTTGCCCAGAGGCCCCAGACCCATTTGGATTTGCGTGGTATTTCCAATGAAGATTTTGTACATCACATCGACTATGTTTGTTAATACCGACTTCCAATTTCACGGAGATGTAAATGTTTGTCAACCATTTTGACAATCCGCTTGCATTGGAAGTTTAATAGGTCAATATTTAAAAAAAAAACTGTGCCTTTATCTAACTTAAAGATAACTTTATATGCTCCCCAATTTCGGTTGAATGTAGTTGCTACTTTGTCCTTCCCGGCCGTCCGTCCGTCTTTCATTTTATCGTGTCCAGACCAACTTTTCAAAACTATAAGAATCACCAACTTTATGTCCACAAAAACAAGGAAAACAGCCCTCTTTCCTCCTGTCTGCGTATGTCACAATCCGTGTCATAACTGCGCAGAACATGTCCACATGTCATGAACATTACCAATTTGAAGGCCCTGAGAACAATGTTAGCACTAATTACCATGCTTTTGGGCGCACTACCATTAGAAAGCACTGAGGGCAATAATGACAGTCATTTATTTAACTCATTACCTCATGTTAGGTTGTAGTTGGTATTACATCATTGGATAGTTATGTTTTTCTGCTCCTCAGGGATTATGGATTGTATGTGTTTACATTTGAAAATATAGTTCCGCTCATGTGCTTGGAAGCGTCAGTGGTGTGGCATTTTTCTTCATGCAAGCTGTGCTTCCTAGGGGCTTTACCTTTTTTCAGTTGATTTTATAAATACAAGCTTCAGTCCCAGTACATATATTAAGAGTTGATATTACTTGAACTGTTTACATTGCATATTTCACCGGTCACACTAATAAACAATTACTTATTTACTTATATGTACATGTATACCCAAAGTAAAATGCCGATACTAGTAATTGATTATTTCCCATTATGACTTAAATCTACTTACAAAAGATGCGGACACATAAATTGCAAAATTCCTTTTTAATTATAGATTATAGATTGTTTGGGGACACATAATAGACACTATAGACATTATAAACACTATTGACACTAAAAACACTATAGACACTATATTGTAAAAAAAGTCTTGTTAAATATGCTAAATACGGTGAGGTCATGAATCGATGTATTTTAATGACAACGCATGCATCTTAAAAGTTGTAGCATGCAAATAATCACTTAGGCGTCAATGTGTGCATGATCAATAAAACAGTAGCTGATTGTTTTATTTCAACTGTTGTTTATATTTGTATGGTCCACAAATGCACCAAGCCATGTAAAGACCTCTGGAATGACAGGCCAAATCTGGTCAAAACGTCAATGTCTCGATGCAGTTATGTATAAACATGTGACACATATGGAGCCTTTACCAGACCGAGAATTGTTTTCTGGGTTTTGTCTGTTTTTGTTTTGGTTTTGTCAGCGAACCGGATTATTCCTGTCACCATGTTGTGCCATTTACCACCTTATAATACATACAATAGTAAAATAATTTGTCAGACACATAGAATGTTTTAGAAGCTAGGGACTTATGGGCAAAAATAACCAACTGAATTCTACATGCAAATCTTCTTGTGCACACATGGCGTGAGAAATAAATTAAAAAAATGGACCAAGATGTTTTCTGTGGTACAAACATCCCCCAGAATAATGGAGCAAGATGTTTTCTGTGGTACAAACATCCCCCAGAATAATGGAGCAAGATGTTTTCTGTGGTACAAACATCACCCATAATAATGGAGCAAGATGTTTTCTGAGGTACACTAATACCAGAACTAATGGACCGACGTATCTGTTTACATCTACCATCTAATAAATGCAATCGAAACCATGTGCTTATTTTTATTCATTTATTGGGACACAACTCATAACATTGTATATATTATTATCTATGCTATGTACATTGTGTATCTTGGGCCGGTGACCTTTGTTTATTAAATAAACTTTATGTTCTGTTCTGTTCTGTTTTCCGATGTACAAAAAACCAGAACTTTTCTCACCCACGTTTTTATCTGTTTCAGGTGTACGGCGTAATATCGCTGCTGTTCGTGGTGGTGTCCATTTCCGGTTTCTGTTTGGAGACGCTGCCAGAACTGCGGCCCAACATCACCAAAGAGGGCAACGAGAGCAACGGCGGATGCGATGTGAGCTGCCTCGTTGTCTTAGCAATTGTCATTGGTTACATTTATGTTAAATTTTTAAGCACCCAGGAAAACGTTAAAATCCAGAATCTTCAAAATACATGCATTAGGCTAACAAGTGGTCATTAGTATTTATTTATTTTGTAACTATGACAGATTGTAATTACATGTATTATACACGGTGAGTATGTTGTAGGTGGATCCGTCCATGCGCTACCAGATGACGCCAAACAAAGGTTTACAAACCGTGGACACCATATGTACCATCTACTTTACCATCGAGCTCATCATTCGCTTCATCTTTGCCCCACAAAAACTTAAGTTCGTGCGATCGGCCATGAACATCATTGACCTGCTTGCACTTGTGCCGCTGTATATGCAGCTCATTGTCAGCATGGAGATCTTCAAGAATTGTTTGGTCAATGAGAGTATGATGATAGAGATTATGTTCATTCTACGGATTATACGCATGCTCCGGATATTTCACCTGGTTAAGCATTACCAGGCTTTGCAAATCTTAGTGTACGCTTTGAAAGCGAGTGTTCAAGAATTGCTGATGCTTGGAATATTTTTGCTGATAGGAATGTTAGTGTTCGCTACCATGATATACTATGCAGAACGGAAGGACGCGACGACCCCAGGTGACCAGTTTACGACGATTCCTATTGGCTTCTGGTGGGCCATTATCACCATGACGACACTGGGTTACGGAGACATATTTCCGGTGACGCCTATCGGCTACGTAGTTGGCGCATGTTGCGCCGTCAGCGGCGTCCTCCTAGTGGCGCTCACGTTTCCAGTCATCTCGAACAATTTCACGCTATTTTACACACACGTGCGTTCGCGACGCAGTAGATGCGACCCATACAGTGAGGAAAAGGAGGGCAGCGACGCTGAATTGTATGAGTCGGACATGGAGACGGAAACGAAGCTGTTGTACCAGAACGCCAGGCGAACTTCCAACGGCTCCATAATTCTCCCAAATAACCGCAGTTTCGTCATCTCTCGGAATCACTCGTGCGTGACGGAAGTTTGCGCTGACATGAACCTGAACGGTGCTCTAAGGGCCGGTGGCGGCCCCGACACGGCGTCCATGATGAACATGGGCGTTAAGCGCGAGGACTCCGCCATTATGATGCGGTGTGACTCAGTTAAAGCACACTCTGACGACGGAGTCACGTACTCCGGACTAACGCTTGGGCCCTCGTTTTCATAGCGTTTAAATCTGAGACACTATGAAGTACTATACTCTCTAAATGGCATGTTCTCTAATGTATATTGTTCAATTATGTAAAACAAAGATTCTTATGTCGTCATGATTCTTTATATTTGTAATTTTTAAACGTGTTCCTTCTGTCTTGGCTTTGTACATGTATATATTTCTTGTTGCTTTTGTTTATACTGGTCAAATGTATATTTTGAAATTGTGTTTTAACAATAAAATTACCTTACATTACCAACATTATACATGATATAAACCACTATTTTGTTAGTTAAACTACATATAAATATCGAGAAATAACGTTTAGTGCCCCACTATCCTAAATATTCAGTTTTGATCAATTTAAAATTGAATTCGCTCTTATAGCAGCCTGTCTTTGCTTGTCAGTGACAGATGGAAGGGCGCCCGTCTGTCGATATCTCGCCCCATTCGTCCTTTGCCCGTCACGACACTAATAAGGAAATATAGATTACCGTATATTGCTCTTCTAGATGCGCCACGCGCGACAAATGATCGCAATTTATCAAGTATTCATTGTACAAAACGACCGAGGTTGATTAACTGCATGTTGATACACTAACAATTTATTTGCCAGTATACATGTAGAATCTTGTGTGCTGATATCACAAATATAGTGATTTTCGGCCAAAAAGTCAAACTCATATTTATTTATATTAAAAAATATACTTAGATCTACATTATGATAAGCGGATAAAAGGCGTTTAAAGATTAAATAACATTGTAATGAAATCTGGCATACATGTCCCTGAGAACCAGGACACCTTTTCACCATGACATAAGTGAATTGTTCACCTACCGAAAATTAGCAGTCTGCCAGTATCAACAGTTTTAAACTTTTGTCAACTTGTAAATGTTTTTGACACTATACTGCTTAAATTTATCAATTGTACGAAAACTACCGGTATCGTTTAACCCAAATATAATATCATTTACGAGGAACCATACACATCCATATCCATATGCATTTAGCCAATCATAAATACCCTTTTCAAATTAATTACACAATGTCTAAAATAATTAGTGTCATTTGAGTAACCACTTGAAGCATAGATAGATGGAGTAAGCATAGATGGATAGTTTGTACACAACTGTGGGACATTGCATTGAAACGTATTCAACACAGACCAGGAGTATCGTCAAAGTTGTGTTTTCCTGTTCCATTCGTCAAACACGCACATATATATAATATGTATGTATACAACGTATCAAAAAGCTTAACGTTCTGTTGTCTTAAGTTTGACAAACAAATATGTGTAAGTATGCATTTTGTGAATTATTGTGCCAAAGCACTCTAAAATATGCAAGTGCTAGACATCGAGACATTTTATTAGTCGAGTGTAACGTTTGGTTTAGAAAATATGGCACCATACATCAAATGGTTCAACACGGTGTGGGCATTCTTGTAATCTGAAATATTGTAGTGTCCTTAACAATAGATTCCTTTCTGACTGATAATTTTGATTTATAAGGCGCATTGTCTATTCAATACCTCTTGTTGTAAGACGAAGCGTGAAATGTTACACCTATTCTTTATACAATACAGATGAAAGAAAGGTTTTAGTACAGAAACAAAATGAAGTAGGAAAAAAACTGGAGAAAATTGCTTTAAATGACTTTATTTAAGAATATTATCAAAATTTGTTTTCTGATGTCTTCTTTTAAGTTCTTTGAACAAATCGATGGAAGTATACATATTGCCATCACAGAACACATTTTGAAACAGACATTGTTTTTCGTGTGTGAGTTATAGTTGCCAAGCACTTCAATATCTGCAAGTGCCAGACATCCAGGCATTTTGTGTCTTGCACGATCATGACGATTGCTTTAGAAAATATGACAACATAAGTCCTATGGTTTAACACATTCCCGTTATCTGGAAAAAATGAAGCGTTCAGCATAAGATTTATGGACATTTAATTACCCAATAATGTTGTGTACGTTTGTGGTCAGCTCAAAGTTTCTCAGCTATAATTATAGTAAGATTCGCGAGAGATGAATAAGAAAAAAATTATTACACAATATGTCAAATGATTCTTATGTCGTCGTGTTTGCGAACAGAAGCCTGGGGTGTGGTCCTGTACAAAAGGATTTTTCTCAGACGTTTCTGACAATAAAATTTGAAGAGATGTTTAAAGAAAAAATGTTGCTAACAATGTAGACAGGTCAAGTTTAAAGGAGCTAGAGCACAGATAATTTGGTTGAAAAGTACTTATCTTAAAATATGATTTAGGTAAGAGTCTTAGCAAAGAAATGTGATGTAAAATGGCTGACACTAAAAAATGTTATGACTACATATTTTAAAAGATGAAAAATGCATGTAATATGAGGTAAATCCTTTTTGTGTCCGTGGACAAGAAAATGATTTCCCCTCATCATGAATGGTATATTGGAAATGCCCCGGTTTGTGCACATTTTTCTTCAAAACTAGCACATTGTACCTATTGTTTATGCTCTATTACGTAGTTATTTAGACTCTTAGGGGTAGTTTAGATTTATTCCCATGTTAATGCCCAAAGCGTGCTCTGGTGACTTTAAGGACAAGACAAAATTGCATGTAGAACAGCACGAAACAGGCAGAACAAGACGATGTAACATACATACAAAATAAAGATTTCCTGTTTGTTTAATGATTCCATTTTTATTTATATATTATATATTTTTACAAATAATTTCTCAAAAAAAAAGGGTTGAGTTACCGCCTTGGTACGGTCAATGACTTGCATTGTGGGTTTAAACCAGTTTTAAGCTAAAGCAAACCTCACACTTACTTAACATTTATTGCAGAAGTAAACCTCTCTCAGGTATGCTGTAAAGGCTGTGTTTTAACCGATGTTCTTTTTTCTTCCGAAAAAAATGTGGAACAAATAATGTATTGTTGAATCTCTTTAACATTTTTCATATAATGTTAAGTTAAGTCATCGTTTTTCAATTACTCCATAAGTACCCCAAAACGGCACCGTGTAAAATCAGGACACTTTCATATATAGATGGAAACAAAACACGTATTTTTCGACTTCTATTTCAAAGAGATTTGCGACTATCAGACAACCTTCCATTAACATTTGTAGACGATTTATCGGTTGTAGACATTGTAAATGTTGTGAATGATTTCTCTAACGAAGATGTAGTTGCTCAGGGCCAAAGGGATTCGCATGCTTTCTCCACAGTTCTTATGAAGATTTAGTATATCCAGTGATAATATTTGGTCTGCGTTTTGTGTGATTTACCCATATTGTGTCTTTAAAGATGCTATGCCTGTATCTTTTAGGTCAGAAGTGTTTCCATCTTACATTTTAACCATACATAAGCAGTAAAACCTACTCCGTAAATAAGAGTAACTGCCAAATATAGTTAATCATACATGTAAAATATTACAGAAAAAATAAATATGTTGAAAATGTGTGGCCAGCAAATTCGGTTTTGTTTATTTACGTTTCGACCCATTGCGTCGAAACAGTTAAACAACTTGACTACAAACGATATTCTAAGTTGACTCGTTGTTGCAGTGGTAAGGCATCCGCTTTGGGTGCAAGAGCTTCCGGGTTCAATTCCCGGCTCCAGCAAGGGTTGTTATGTTTGATTTTTGGTTTTGTTGTTGCTATATTTTTACTTTTTGTCCAAAAACACATTATTTGTCACAACATTTTGCAATTCCCCATGAAACGTTTATTTATTTAATATTTAGTATACTTTACATATTGCAAGATTTGTGACCGATTATATGGGTATAAAGATACAGACCTAGTATCTTTAATGCACAGTAACCTTATTTATCAATAGCCATGGCAAAATAACAGATGTTTTCACAGTCATATTTGTCAAAATGCCATGTTTCGTTTTGCTACATGGGCGTTTACGTGTCAACTGACCGATCCTTTTCAACATATGGTTTGTTTTTACTCAAAATTAATCATTATGATTTTACAAAATCCTATTCTTTTGAAAAATGTGCACTTTTAAAACCAAAGCTTGCAAGGCGAAAAATGATCACGGTGCTGCCTGTCGACTAATGTCACAATCCGTGTCATGTCTGCACACAATATTGTGTCACGGCACGAACACTGCCTATTTGAAGGCTCTGGGGACAATGTGAGCTTTAGTTTCCATGACCTCGTCCATTGGAAGCACTGAGGACAGCATCACTCAATTACTTTACTAATGACCTCGTGCAAAGCTGTGGCTTAATAAAAGTAATAGTATACGAATGTAATTATACAACATGTCCATATATTTTAAGAATGCTTTTCTGTTTCAATATTAATTGTACGCAGGGAAGACATGTTTTGTGTTTTAATGACATGATATGGGGCATCGTGGCGGACAATCCCGGTTTGTTAAGCGTACACAATTAATTATTTTATTTATTTATTTATTTACTTATTTATTTATTTATTATTACTTATGGTGAACTGAAAATTTCATTATTATAAATCAGCTTATAACATAATTTCTATTAATGCACTTCATGTGTTTGGTTAGTTAAAGTAGTTAAATAATTACGTTGATAAATATAATTTTAAAAGAGCATGTGGCTGTTTAGCATTGTAAAATCCCCTTTTCTATTCCAAAAGCAATTTAAAATCAGAAAAGTAGCAAACATTTGTTTTAAGTATTTATTTATAAAACATGAATAAGACAACATAGGGTAACGGGCCTGACCGGATCATGTCGGTAACATTACCAGACGGTATTATACGGTGCTATCTGGAATGTGCTCATTTATATGCATGGAATATTTCAATGTTCGTAAAGCTATTTCTAATTAATAATACAAACAAACTGTCAGCATTTGACGTTGTATTATATAAACGTGACGTGAATATTACAAATGGATATACATGAATGTATTACTAGTAAACAAAGCTTTTTTACAGATATGGCAACCACGTCGTAAAAAAATCTGGAATATTTTGCTTTTGATGATCGTTTCTATTTATTCTGCAAAAGCATTGAATACAATCGCGCATTGTTTTCCAAGTTGGCAGGCGGCGTGTTATTTTAACTTCCATTAGGAATCGGATATGCAGTAAACAATATCGCCACTTTATATGGCACTAGATAAGACTTGAATAGTTGTGCACAATAGCGTCAATTTAAATGACATTAGATAAAACCTGAATGGTTGTATGTACATGAGGAACTTAGAACATATAATATAAAGTCTTAATGGTTCAGAGGGGGCGGAGCGAGCGAAGTGAACGAATCTTCTCTTAGCCACAAAGATTAAGAATTTCTGTTAATATGTTCTAAGGATTTTTACATATTTAGCCGACAATGTTTATTGTTATGGCGAGACTAAAAATCTAACCACGACCCACAACCAGTGTCACAAGCGGATTCAAGGGGTTGGTGCGCACCCGGCGTGCGCCCCCTAACGGCCGCGGACCTGTGATTTTTTATGCCACAAATGCTTAGTTTTCTAATTTATTTCGTTCGCTTCGCTCGCGATTAATTTCAAAACAATTATTTAATAACAATATGGCCAAAATATGCTCGAAATAAATAACTTATACGTCACAAACACTGAAACGATAGCAAAGAATGGACACACCGCGTGTTCAACTAACTATCATTTCTATTGGCAGTTTTCCACCTAAACAAAAAGGTGCGATGCTATGTAATTCCAAAGAATGATAATTCTGTATTCGTCAACAGATTTGTGCGTACAGAGCATCATAATCGTAGAAATGTGAGGAGAAAACCCACTTGATGGGATATCAAATAATCTCATTAATAAAGCAATGAAAATTAAATTACGTTTGTAACTTTTTTTTGGAATTACTTGTTCCAACATAACATGCACATTTAAAAGAAACTAAATTTACCCACATTTTCCAGTCTTCAAAACGTACTTTTGTAGTAATTATTTACAAGTTTGAGATGCAACATCATTTAAATGTATTCTTTTCGATGGTTCAGTAAAAAAAAGGTAACATACGGTTTGAAACAGTAACGGAGAAAACCTGTTTCAGTCACTGTTTGTCGGATTGCAAGAGCTACCCTTTCCCCGTAATGGGCATCACCAATCGTTACAATTCGGGCATTACGGTTACATTATCGGTATGGTGTTCTGGCTAAACACACAGGGCTCGTTTGTTATGTGGTTTAAACCTGACACGTTATACTCTTTTCTTATAATATCACTTACAGAGAATCTTATATATATCCATAATATTTATTAGATTTATTGATTCAAGAAAAAAATAACTAAATACCCTTTAGTTGTTCTTCACTTTAAATTTCTAGCAGAGCAGAGATATGTTTTTCTATGCTCTTCATGACTTGAGGAAATCAAAGATGAAATGAAACTAAAAACGTTGTTG
>Ga0224511_10002431_pt1 | contig 12535 bp, 9 predicted proteins | sample SF_May12_sed_USG_2_FD_169988 | JGI IMG/M metagenome (GOLD analysis project Ga0224511, IMG submission 169988) | Sediment microbial communities from San Francisco Bay, California, United States - SF_May12_sed_USGS_8_1 | ecosystem: Environmental > Aquatic > Marine > Sediment | place: USA... | reverse complement strand
CTTCGTTGGCCGGTGTGACCCAGGGGGGGGGGGTTAATGGGCCTTTAACCATCCTATTTAATGAACCTCCTAGCTTGAGACCCGGTCTGGAGTAGTACACTGTAATAACTATGATAGGACATGATACTCCCAGGGAAAACCCCATATGACCTTGACTTGAACCCAGGATCTTTTGATCTATGAGTTATGTCCCACTCCCATGTGTGAGATGTTTCCTGTGATCTGCAGGTGACTGATGCGATAGTGAAGGGTACCCTGTCATCTTATCTAACCAAGAGCAACTCGGATATAGATGATACTGTAAGACTGGTGAGAGGAAAGCTGAGTAAGATGGCTAGGACAACCCTCGGTGCTCTTATTGTTATTGATGTACATGGTGAGTGAAACAATGGGTCCAATCTAAGGTAAGTGTTAACCAAGCAATGGTTTAATGGATAGATGTGGGGCAAATTCAGTTCCCGGTCTCAGTGCCACTTTGTCGTTTGCCCCCGCAAGTTTGCGATTGGGATATTCGATTGGGTCAGCCCATGGAGTTACCTTCACATGCGAGTGTGAGAAGACAGCCTTCTAATGATGCACCATGTGAAATGCTCAGTTAATGACTCAGTAGGCCAGTTTCTGTTTGAAAAAAAGTTAGGGACATTTTTCAACGTAAATTTCACTTACTCTAGCAGCATATGCAGTGGGCAGAATCCATTTAAGAATAGATATGACCCTTCAATTATAAGGCATTTGAAGACTTATTTTGTTGCTCTCTGACTAAAGAATTCCTTTGAATTGAGGTTCCTCCATCGCCAACTGTTTTGTAGCTCGTGATGTAGTGGATTTGTTACATAAGCAGAAGGTAACTAATGCTACCGATTTCACGTGGATAAGTCAGCTGAGATATTACTGGGAGGAGAGCAGTGTTATGGTCAGAATGATCACAACCACTGTACCATACGGCTATGAATATCTAGGTAAGTGGCAGAGTGTACTGGGCTCACAGACGAGATAAGATGGAATTAGTTATGTGTTATTCGGGACGACAAGGTGGCTGTTCCAGAAACGATAAGACCCTTGGTTTCTAAAATAATGCTGGCGAGACTTCCACTGATAAATCAAAAAGATACATACATGGCTCCTGCCGTTAAAAAGAGGTGAAGCTGGCTGTCCTTGGAATTGGATTTTACCACAGTTGAAATAGCAGAAGGTACCAAATCAATAGCGCTCACCTAGTGATCAATAACTTCATTCCCTTTCATTCATAAATCCGGAATAGAAGTTCAGTACCAATGATCTGATGGTGTGATTCTGTACAGTATACGCGGTGTTTTATAGTATTCTGTTGTTCTGGAGTCACTGGTAAGATCTGAATAATTATGTATGTTGCTTGTACAGCAATTAAAATGGCCTCTTGTTTTTTGTACGCAACCTGTGTTTTAGGTAACACAGGACGCCTTGTGATTACACCACTGACTGATAGATGTTATCGAACACTCATGGGGGCATTACTTCTAAATCTAGGAGGTGCCCCGGAAGGGCCTGCCGGTACAGGAAAAACAGAAACCTGCAAAGATCTCGCTAAAGCTGTAGCAAAACAGGTGCAGTTGCATGATATTTGCAAAACAAAGTCAATGCTGGTCTTCCTGTAAATGAATATATGTACAATAACTTCATCATTAAAATATAGAGAGTAACATTTTCACTGAATTTGCGGGTCTGGAGACTGGCCATTTATTTCTGATTGCTACTACCACTACATTTGTCCAATTTTCATATAATATTTTCAGTGTGTTGTCTTCAACTGTTCTGATGGGTTGGATTACAAGGCCATGGGAAAATTCTTCAAGGGACTAGCACAGGCTGGAGCCTGGGCTTGCTTCGATGAATTCAACAGAATCGAGCTCGAAGTACTCTCCGTCATCGCACAGCAGGTAAGCAGAAATGGTTGTCATAGCAGATAGATAAGTGAGAGAGGAATTATGAAAATGAACAGTCAATAGGCGTTTTCGGACCAGCTGACGTAGCCCTAACGTGTTGGGTAAAAGAGGGCTCTATCCTTCTCTAAATTTGTGTTCGCAACTAACTAAAAAGTGAAAGTCCAACGCATTAGTCTGTCTGAACAACCATGACAGCGAGTCAACATATTTTTCTTGCTATCGCACAATTGGCCCCGAGTCGCCTCGTTCTAACGTGTTCGGGCGACTTCTCTGGTCGAGCAGAAAACAGAAAACCATTGCGTATGTTCGGGCAGTACAGCGCAATGCCGGTGCGTTGGATTAGTGGCAGGGCAACGTGCAACAAACGTTACCCTGTCAAAAAATGCCATTAGTCAATTCTAGTCATGGTTTCGTCCATGGCTAGAGGTCTCTGAAATGGCAATTAAGCTAGCATTTTAAGGTGAGTGTGGTCTTTTAACAACGTTTATTTCTCCAAAACACAGAACTGCTCAAGACTGCACGGAGCTGCTTGTGTTCAGAGCTCGGTGTACTAGAGCGGTAGGTGTTGCAAGTTATGCAAAGAAGGGTAGTGAGAAACTACGTACCCTGTACCCCATACTCTTGAAACCAGGTACCCCGTACTCCCGAAACCAGGTACCCTGTACATTCAAAGCCATGTACCCTGGACCCCACGCTCGAAATCATCTACCCTGTATTCTCGAAACCATGCACTTCCATCAGAAATTTGACAAAAAAGTGGAATAATCCACCAATGTTTGAAAATTAAGGTAAAGTTTAAACTTTTCATCATAAATAATATGTTTATTGTTTTCATTTTCAATACCCAGGTTAAAACATGGTATTCTAACATAAAAAAATTGGTGAAATTCAAAATGGTGAAATTCAAAATGGTGAAATTTATTTGATACACTGCATCTTATATTGAGTATTGAAAAGGAAAACGCAAAATAAGCGGTTCTATTTGTCTCTTTCATGTTGTGTTATACTGAAAAGACAAGGCCTTCACCTTAATTTTTAAGCATTATTGGGGTTATTCCACTTTTTGTCAAATTTCTGATAGAAGTGCGTGGTATCCAAGGTACTGGGTGCATGGTTTCGAGTTTGGGGCACATGGTTTCGAGAATACGGTGTACACGGTTTCGGGGGTGCCGAAATACAGGGTACAAAGTTTCTCACTACCCATGAGAAGAGTTCACACTCACAGTGGGAGCCCAGCATGGTCAGGATTTTAGGTCAAATGATCTTGAGTAAATCGATCTAGCCGGGCGCTTACTATCCCGCTACCCATAACATCCTGCTATCCCACTATTTATATGAAAGTGTCCATCCTCCCTTGACAGGTACAGAGTATTCAGCGTGCCATCGCTGAGAGAAGAGAATTCTTTGAGTTTGAAGGAACGACGCTCAGTTTGGATCCTTCCTGTACTATTTTCATCACTATGAATCCTGGTTACGCTGGTAAAGTTCTTATATCTTCATGATACTGCTCAACTGTGGCTTATTGGTTACTATGCGTAAATACTGTACAGGGATTGGTGGATTTAAATTCTTGAAAAAGTTGGCATCTGACTTAATTCGCTCCTGCTGTCCAACAAAGTATCCCTGTTATTAAGCCATCAGACTTCACGACACGACATGCAGGGAATAAAAGTGTTGGGTATAAAAATTAAAAAAACTAAATACATTCACGCATCAGATCTCTGAGTTGATATTCTTCCCTGGGAATGTGTCATGCTTGGAGGTGAGACACTTGGAGAGTTGACTTGATTTTTATAACTAGCAATTTGAGTTCACTGGTTGATGAAAAATTCTTTACGGCGACCCCTAACATTGAAAAGCTACCCCCTGGCTTTTAAATTAAATTCCCTGTTTGTGTTTATTGTCTGCTTCCCCCTGTCTTTTAAATTAAATTCCCTGTTTGTGTTTATTGTCTGCTTCGGTTAATTCCAATGACCAATATTATCGGTTTTGCACCAAATATGTTCACAATTCAATACAATGGAAAGAGGAACCATTTTTTCCCGTTGGTGGATCTTTTGAATTTTTGGAATCACGTGTATGCCATTGTATCTTAGGGCGGGCAGAACTCCCAGATAACCTAAAGGTTCTCTTCCGGACGGTAGCCATGATGGTGCCAGACTATGCCATGATTGGTGAAATTTCTCTATACTCCATGGGATTTGTGAACGCTCGTGCCCTGGCAATCAAGATTGTGGCTACGTATACACTATGTTCAGAGCAGGTAAGTTCTGTATGCTATGCTTTAACTTGATAGGTTTCCTTACATTGGATACATAAAAACCTTACGACGTTTTAGCCTGAACAGAGTTCAGTAGGCAGTCCAGGTCAAAATTCAGGGTAACAAAGCAGAAAAGCAAGCTCAGAAATAGGTGCAAAGCAGAGTTATCAAATATTATTGTATAAGCTAATTGCCTTTACTAGAATAGATCCTGATTAAAGCTGTTCCAAAGTTGAGGGGCTGTTATACCATTTAGGCCAAATAGAGTTTCTGGTTCCCTCTTGTGCAGGACAGGGCAGATAACGGATCTTCGTATCATCACACCACAATGTACCGAGTTGATACCAATCATCATCATTATTTGTTTTGCAGTTGTCTTCCCAGCATCATTATGATTATGGTATGAGAGCAGTGAAGTCGGTATTAACAGCCGCTGGCAACCTGAAGCTAAAATACCCAGAAGAACAGGAAGACAGACTTTTGCTCAAGTCTATCATAGATGTCAACTTACCAAAGGTTCAATCAATGATCCCTATTGCACCTCGAGACTTTGTGAGCTGATTGGTGGTTGTTTCTCATATCAATGCTCCACCTCCTAGTGCATTAGGTCTGTTCGTTTTTGAGCTCTCACTCCCAGTGGTAGCCCACCGTGATGGGAATTCAAACCCAGTTCTCAAAGTAGGAAGCTTCATGCTTTACCACTGCGCTATTCCACTCAAAGAATGGATTCAATTTCTGAGCCAATGACTTGATGCGTTGACTAAACAACAGCGGATCTGATTATGATTTGGTCGACCCGTAAAGGTAATTGTTAACTTTGACATCGTTTTCACTCTTTGCCATACAATTGAGGAAATTATGTTTGGTAGTTTTTTACCCACCCACTCTCGCGTCTGAAGTACGCATCACCTGGCATTTCAACCCCGACCACAGGTCAAAGAGTTTATAGGCTACCAGATTGACTCTGTTTAAACTTCCATTTGAAGTTATTCCCTTCTCTCTGTAGTTCCTGTCACCAGACATCCCGCTCTTTGAGGGAATTCTTTCTGATCTGTTCCCCGGTGTCACCCAGCCGAAACCAGACTACAAGGAGCTGGAACTCAGACTGGTAGCCAATCTACATAAGATGAAACTGCAGGATGTACCGTGGTACATAGAGAAAATTATCCAGGTAATAGTTTTCCTTTGTTAATATGATAATGACTTTGGTCGCTGCTCAGCAAAGGAGAGGAAAAACCTGTCTAAGTAAGAGCACGCTTACAGAAATGCATAAAAAGGAGTACATGGTGACCCGATAGAAGTATTACAGATGCGCTTGAAATGCCTGCGGTTGGCTGACTGTCTTTGGGGAGTTCTGCCTGCATGTCTTGGGTTATTCTATTTTGTCCATTCGTAATAAGCTGTTCTTTCTGACAGACCATCTAAGCCTGAGTCTTGTTCTGGAATGGTAGGAGCTGTATTCTAGAACCTTCTAGAACCCAAGTTGAAACCCTTTGCAGATTTATGACATGATATTGGTGAGACATGGCTTGATGATCGTTGGTGATCCACTCGGTGGAAAGACAAGTGCCTTTAAGGTTCTGTCAAAAGCGCTCGCTGATCTGAGTAAGGCTGGTCTGATGGAAGAAAATCCAGTATGTATAACTCTGAAACAGACTCAATGACTTTATGAGTTAGTTCTATCGCATGCCAATCAGTTATTTAATACCAACAGTATTATCATCTCTTGAATTTGCTAAATCTCCCAAGCTTCTATTCCCCCAGTGTGGGCCAACCTCTCACAACTGGGCCTGCCATTGATTGTGAAGTTTCCCGGATGCATACCCCATTGATTAAAAATTGTGGTTTCATACGGAGTAGTCTTCTTTGAACAAAAAGCTCTCAAGGTCTCGTGACGCCCAACTTTCCTATATAGCGTTTATCATTTATATAAACATCACCTGAATCATTCTACTTTGGCTTTTTATCTCAATGCATATTCAAACTAACTAATTACTAATCCATTCCATAATATTAGTCAGACGGTAACTCACCTGTAAGTACCATTTATATTGTCACCAGCAGATTCCAATGCTCTTTATTGCTTTAATAGTGCATGTTCTACACGTTACACATACACCCAAACAAGTCAAGTTATCTGGGTTCCAGGAGGATTGTGGAGAACCCGCCTGCAATCCGGATAACCCAGACTATCCTGTTGGCCAGCCTGGGGCAGCTTCCAAAGATGATTGGGCCTATCCCAAGCCTTAAACCACCAGCACCTGGGAAGCCCAGATTCCCTAGGTGTCCTGGCTCTTCGGCATGAGGTAGGGGTGGGTGGGTTACTGAGAAGCAGATTCCAATCTCCATGCCCTATCACATGCCAAAGAACCAAGTCACCTGGCCAACCAAAACACTTCAATAGACTGGAGTTGTGCTCTCACAGTTCAGTATCGTGATCCAGAGTCGATCTCATATAGCGTGCCATCACCCACTTCTGCACTTCTTGTACATGTAAAATATTTGTGTTAGAAACTTCGATGTCGTCCCATGTCGCCAAACAACAATTCATCACTTGACTTCATCTCACTATAAGAGTCAGCAACTATTCCGTTTATCTGCCTACTTGACTCATAAATTCTTTTGTATACTTAGGTGCGGTATGCCATCATCAACCCGAAAGCTATCACTATGGGACAGCTGTATGGTAGATTTGATCCGATATCCCATGAATGGTCAGATGGAGTCTTGGCAAACACTTTTAGGGAGCATGCCACAGACAGATCTCCTCAAAGGTAATGTCTAACCTCAATTCAGAGGATTACTCAAATAACAGCAGTGGTAGCTGAGAATGTATGGCAAATATTGTCATAGTAATCTGGAAACGAAAGCGAAAAAATCAATCAAGTGAACCGTAAAACATTCTCTATGGTCATTCTCAGGAGGTCTAGGTTTCTCAGCCAGTGAAGGCGCAAAATTACATTCCAAGGATTGTGAATTCAATCTCAATGCCGGCAGAGTGTCTTTTTTTGGTACATCAACAAGTCTCTCAATCTTGGTTGCTCATGTAGTAAGGGCCTAGCAAATATCACATAACCTGTGAGCCCTTGTAACATGGCGAGAATAAGCCTCTGTCAAATAAGACTAATCTCAGTAGAAGCTCTGGCCCAAACCCTGGCTAAGATGTCAAATAAGATTTCAGCCTAAAGGTTCTAAATTCAAGGTATACCATACTTAGGCTTTAATCTGTTGGTTTGTGTGGTCCAACCCCCTTCCATGACTTCCCTAAACCCTGGCAGAATGTGACTCGCTTTCCTTATGTGGTTCATCACTCCTATCACAATTTGCAAGTTGGCGTTGGCAATTATGTTTGAGCTGTTGGGAAATGCCACCACATTGGATGTCACTATCATGGCATGAAATATTTGACAAACCGAAATGACTGAACAATCTTTATCGCAGGAAATGGATTATTTTTGATGGTCCTGTTGATGCTGTTTGGATTGAAAATATGAACACAGTACTGGACGATAATAAGAAGCTTTGTCTAATGAGTGGTGAAATCATTCAGATGACCAACAAACAGAACATGATCTTCGAACCTCAAGATCTAGAGCAGGCATCTCCTGCTACCGTTAGCAGGTACTTACAGGGGAGACAAAAATCATTTCAGTGGCCACAGCCACTCCGCCAGAAACAATATCCATTCATATAAAAGGTATAGCCGTATGACCTGGCCTCACAGTGCATCTCACAATTTCGTTCGTCACTAGTGTTTTTCTTTCAGATGTGGTATGATATACATGGAGCCATTTCTACTCGGATCTGAGCCACTGATAATGTCATGGAGACAGCATTGTCTACCGGATATACTGAATGAACAACAAAGGGAGACAATCCGTCTGCTATTTCAGTGGATTATCCCACCCTGTCTAAACTATGTGACAAAAAGCTGTAAACACTTTGTCAACTGTCACCCGATGCATCTAACAATGAGCATGCTAAAGCTCTATGGCTGTTTACTCGAAGATGTCAAGTGAGTACTGAGCGTTGAAATCACTGAGACTCATTCATGATACAGATATGGCGTCCATGTTTCTTTGTTGACAACCACCACTCCTTAACAAGCCTCAGGCTTAGAAAGTCTGCACATTATGATGGCCTAATCCCCACGCAGAATGATAAAAAGTGCAGGTATTGATAGGAGACATCAGTCGTGTTCTTGCCCTGATATTGAATTTAGAATTCAACATAGGCATATAATTATGATCCAAGTCCACCAAGCTCGATTATTCTGTACTACATCCCAATCCTTGTAGTAATAGGATGTTTTTGAATGTTTTGTGCTGCCTTATCACAGGGAGATCGGGAAGGAAGATGATGAGGAAGACTATGATGATGATGTAGACGATGACAATCCAGAACCAACCGAATCGATAAACAAAAAAACCAACATGTCTGACCAGAAAATTATTGGTGAGACTCCTTCCTTCATTCCCAGCACAATTACCAGTACGCACCACCAGCACTCATCTGCTAGATGGTTGTTGTAATATTTGGAAAAACTCGCCAGATCCTAATCTGTAGTGTGAAGTGAGAGTGAAGTAGCTCAGTGGCTAGACTATTTGGCTCTTGATCGAAATATCCTGGATTCAACTCCTACCCATGCTGGACTCTCTTGCGGAGTGTGTGCCGCTCACATGATTTCTAGCTTCTATTGCCCTGAAACAGATCTCATGCGTTTAGGCCAAATGCCCCCAACAAACAATGACAAAAAGTGTACGTATGAATGATGCCCGACTTAAGTTTCAAAAACCTACTTTGATCACCAAACCATAGTTATGAGTATCAGGCAGAAGTTGAAATAACTGCACGTTCTAAAGTACTTTGTCTCATCGACAGAGAGTCCCCGAAATTTGTGATGTTGACTATATATGTTATATTTCTCCCGGTCGGTTGAGTCCCAATTACTAAGTTTACTCAGTGACATCCATAGTGATTGATCTATATTTCATAGATGAGAGAAGTAATGCTGTTGTGGCATACTTCATGTTCGCTACTGTATGGAGTATCGGTGCTACTCTGGATAATCCTTCCCGTGTCAGATTTGATGAGTTCTTCCGTGGACTCTGTGAAATGGAGGGAAGTCAAGCGTCTTTTCCTCGGTATGAGTTTATAGCATCTGTTTAGTTCATGACCATTATTACTCGATCAAAGACCTTGCATTATCCCCCGAATCCCTTATCCAATCTTCCTTTGAGCTGTTCCGGAAACTTTACGTATATCAGGAGTTAAAAGCTCCATTCTGGCTTCTTAGGGCTGTCCTTATGATTGTAATTCATGACCAACTATATTCTATAAAGTTTCATCTAAATAGATTTGTGACCAGTTTGTGCTATGAAATTGTTCTCAAATACTTATTTCCTGATGATATTTTCTCACAGGCCAGCTGAACTCAAATTTTCCAAAGGATTGCTTATTCCCAAGCGTGGTACTATATACGAGCATGTATTTGTGAGGAGGACCCTTGGAGGCATGTGGTGCACCTGGCAGAGTCTGGTCAAGCCGATTGATATTACAGAGTCAACCAAGGTAAAGATTCTATACAATCATACACCGGCCAACAGTAAAGTCTTAGTCGAAGGATCGTTGATGAAACCTGCATATGAATCCCTGTGAAAACCCACTGAGCTCATAAACCAAATTAGGTTGAATTCGCAAGCTATCTGAGACCAGTCATGGTAGTCACTACTACTGCTACTGCTGAACAAGCCTAGGTTTATAGAAGGGTCATCAAATAAGACGGCTGAGCGTTTACATAGAATAATTAACAGGATGTCGGCACGAAAAATCAAAACTGATTTACTTTTTCCTTGAATTGATAGTCTCTTTGATTAAATTGGTGTTTAGAAGTTTAGAAGTTTAGAAGCTGTAAGTTGAATGGCTAAATTATAGGGTCATCGTGATAATCTGTTGTGAGCTATACTGATTTACCATGCTGAACCATGACTCCATGCAATGATTCTCTACCACTCATGTGCTTGAAATATTCACGCCCATCTACATAACAATAACTCTGTCAACATCATTAAATTTCTATTTCTGCAGAACCTTTACCAACCCGCATCTAAGGTAAACCCCTCTCTTACTATCAGTTTCAGTACTTCTGATCTTGATGGTCTTGCAAAACAACTGGTTTGAATTTGTGCCCAGATATCAGACCTAACAACATAATCTGAGCACATAACGTGAAGTTCAACCTACAACTTGTTTGTTGCAAACCTACCGGTTTCTTCTCTTTTAGACAGCTTGAGTACTGATTCACTGATTGATCCTTGCGCACTGTCCTTATAAAGGCACCCTTTTACTAGCCCAACTAAACTAACTTTCTCCCTATCTTAGAGCCCCAGAGGCTTTGTAAGAAAATAACCTTCTGGTGTATTGTAGCCTGGACATTTTGTGCCAATTCAGGTGTATCTTTATGATGTTACACGTAATCAAGTGATAATGTTCCTCACTTTCAATTGAAGTGGTTAAGCCACAGTCGATGGTAGACACACTTTCAGGGTTGTGTTCCCTATTCTTAATGGGAGGCAACTCCATATTCATTGTAGCTGTAACGAGTAATCTTTTCCAAGAAACGAATATTGGTGGCTCAGATAACTATGGCCCAAATGGGCCAAATAGAAAGAAAATGGTACCTAATTACTAAAACTTAGTATAACCTAATGATATTCACTCTTTCGTAATATAGAATAGAACTCGAAATTGAATGTAATATCGGAGAGAACTGAAGTTATAAGAAGTGCTATGCTGGGTTTTCCCTTGCCCTAAATAAAGGCCATTGCGTTCGGGCCTCTATCATTGCGCATTTATGGCACTAACGCTCGTTGACAGAGGTGAAAAACTGCGCTCTGAAACCCTATTTCTATTTCTATTTTCGCCGCATATTTTCTCTATTCAGACATGTGTAACTATATGTCTAGTATGTACCTGCAAGAGATTGTTCCAAACATCAGTGCATAAGCCGAAAAATCAATGCAAATACCAACAGCTTTGTATTAATTTCCTATCTCGAGACCAGTCCTTTTGTATCAATGGTCTGACAAGTGAGTCGCCCAGGGCTCTAAGTATGCGCATTGGGTAGGGCTTTATCTAAGATTTAAGCTGGATGTTTGTTCATGGTAGGCTTCAGAATCTGAAAACACATTGAGACACTGTTGGCCATGTCTCAACCTCTTTAAAGATTTTACGTTCAATTTCGAGTTTTACTCAATGTTATGAGGGAATAAAGGTCGTTAGGTTACTAAGTTGTAGTGTTTCGAGCCCATTTCAATACTATTTGGCCCATTCGAGAGACCGATATTCGCTTTTTGAAAAAAATACCACGCACTATCGCTGCAATGAATGCGGAGTTACCTCCCTTCAAGAATTGGGATCACAACTCCGGAAGTGCATCTATCCTCGACCGTGGCTTAACCCTACCAGTATTTATTCAGTGCTGTCGGTCTTCACCAGCCTTGTCCTTTGATATGGATCGGCAATCAGTCCACTATACAAGGTGAACCCCATGGGCAGTTTCATTAAGTTAAACTATATTTATTGGAAAGGTTGACAACTCCGCAAATTGGATGCACATTAAATTAAAGTTGTTTGCTCTTTGACATAAAGAAAATACAACTCCTAATTAAGTTGTAGCGAATCCTGCATAATTTGTGTTGTCTCAAGTGAAACAGTTTGCTTAACCCTGAGATTGGTGACTGCCTATCCATATATTTATATCGATACATGGTCTCTTCACACTGTCATGGTTCTCCTACACCACTCGCAGGCCGTAGCTTATCAACCGCATGGCCCATCATACATAGTTAATCTCCACAGGTCACCCAGCTTATAGTTAACACTGTGGAGACTGAGAAGCAGATGTATTTCCTGAACAGACTACTTCTACAAGAGAAGCCATTGTTATTTGTCGGCCCCACTGGTACAGGCAAATCAGCGCTCACAAATGCCTTCCTCCTGCAACTACCCAAAGAAAAGTACATTCCGAGTAATGTAAACTTCTCCGCTCAGACCTCAGCCAATCAGACACAGGATATCATCTTTTCAAAGCTTGACAGGTAAGAGGTAGTGCATGCAAGCACAATGTAATGTAATAATAATACAAGTATAATATAATATGATATAATATGATGTAATATAATATAATATAATTTGTACAATGTAAGCCACTGTTTTACATATCCAATCATTTTAGGATCTCATCCCATTCTAAATAAATAATTATTGTATCAGATAACTGTGAACCCACCGATACACAGGTTTCTTTAATATAAGTCAATAAATATATTAGTGAAGAAAAGTAATGATTTTA
>Ga0224511_10002430_pt1 | contig 12538 bp, 11 predicted proteins | sample SF_May12_sed_USG_2_FD_169988 | JGI IMG/M metagenome (GOLD analysis project Ga0224511, IMG submission 169988) | Sediment microbial communities from San Francisco Bay, California, United States - SF_May12_sed_USGS_8_1 | ecosystem: Environmental > Aquatic > Marine > Sediment | place: USA... | reverse complement strand
CTGTCCTCAGCCCAAGTCCACTATCATGCCTCTCAAGGTTAACTCACCATGTTATACATGAATAAGTGTACCAATATCTCAAACTAGTATAGCATTTATTGTCAATTTTTCCTATTTGTTTCAGAGATCAAACTACCATCTCTTTCTAAATCGTCGCTAGACAATGAAAGCGCTACACTTCAAAACGGCACAGCCAAGTTCTACTCAATTCGTCACGATAACTACTTTATTCTCACTATCACAGACTTTAAGGAGACAGATTCGGGCTCTTATTATTGTCAATATTATTGTGAAGAATGCAACTCTCGGAAAACTCAGCTTGTGTATACCCGTATGTATTCTTTAGTAATAGGCAATCACGCTTGCATGTTTTTTTTTGTTTCGCCATTCGAAAAAAACTTGCATGTGCCGCTCTTCACTCTCCATTGTTGGCATGTCACAGAGTGACGGGTGAAGATATAACTCAATGGCTAGAGTGCTTGGCCTAAGATAAAAAAATCCGGGGTTCAAATCTCAGTCATGTTGAGCACCCATTGTGAAAATGTTCTCCTCACATAATACCCAGCGCCTATCCCTTCAACATGCCATAGGCTTATGAGGTCGATTTAGGTAGGATGGCCAAAGGTCCAAGTGGACGGAAAAGGCTAACTAAATTATGTGTAGATAAGCATATAAAAACTATATGTAGGCAGAGTAGGATGTTGATTATTACAGATGCGGCCACTCACCAGTCCATGACTCTGACTAGTAAACCTGATGTGGACTTTGTGGAAATTGGGGAGATTGTGACACTGAATTGTCAAGTGAAATCAAAGCCTCCTGCTGATTTAGAATGGGTCCTTGTGCTGGTAAGTCTCATGTGGTCTCGCATACTTCCAAAAGATGCTTTCCTTAGCTTCTTGGTGTCACATTTTAGTTGCGATTTCCCAGCATTCTTTTTATTGATCATTGATTATGTGGTGGGAAACCCTCATTTATCAAACAGATTTTCATTGGTGGAGTCATTCTGTGATCAAGAATTTGCTTTTTTCAGGCTATCATCTTCACCATGGGATATTGACCGTGATTATAAGCAGATTGAGGGCCTCTCAGATTTTAAACCAACTGTGGTTTATAGAATTTTCAAAGTGCCATTATCTTTTTCATCCTACTTTAGGCAAGTTTCTTTTGCACATAGTAGTAGGTGCTCATATGCTCAGGTGCTCAATGACGCTATCCGTTCACATAGATAAAATATTATGTTGGATTGTGTTTTAATTTCCCATTATTTCTGAACTTCAATCATGGTGGGTTCCTTCCAGAATGGTTTAAATGCAGCTCATATAGAGAAGTCTTCAGTTAATGCAACATACATAAAGTCTGAGGATTTATATCTCTCTGAAACCAATTTCACATTTAAAGGAGGAAGCATCATGATAAACCCCATGGTGATATATTGCCAGGTAGGTCAACTGTGCCATGTAACAAAATAGCAGGATAACTCAGAGGTAAAACATTGCCCTTGCAATCATGAGAATCTTGCATCAAGGTCATGGCGCATGGGCCACCGTTGTGAGTGTGACCTCACATTTATCCTAGCTTCTACCGCCCCAACAAGCCTCAGCTCCATTAACGAGAATGGTCAAGTGCTCGAGTTGAGTTTTTCAAAAATATATCTTTTTAAATGACTATGGTGACTATGCATTTATATGAGTTCTGAGTTTAAAGGGTATATTATTTAAAAAAATAAGCGGCAGCAGTGTCTCACTGGTTAGAATACAACCTGCGCCCAGTGAGTTATGGGTTTGAATCCCAAAAGAGGTAAGGGTGGTAACAGAAGTGGCACCTGACCCAAGTTTGTTCCGATGGAGTTTCTCTGTCTACCAGGAAGCCAACCCCATAACCCTGCACAGGGAATAATAATGTGCAAAATAAAATTGCGACGAAAAATCTTGGCCATTTGCTCACTAAAATTATTAACAAATTAGCTATTTTTTTAATGATCTTGTTCTGTAAATCGGTGGATCGCTGTACATCATTGAATAAAACTAATTGTTTCCTTATATTTGTTTATAGATCTTAATTATTGATTATTAAGTCAAATGTTTGTTTTGCTACACACTTTTTTGAGTTTGATTTCAAGTGTATAAGTGATTGCGTCGGATTCACCTTAAACAGTCGGTAAAACCGCGGCGAGCACGAGTCAAACTCTTTGTATCACATGCGGGCAGACATTCATGATACCTGATGGCTAGGGCGATGAGATTCCTGTGGTTAAGTGTTAGCCTGGCCGTTCATTGCTTATGCTTACCAAGAACAGCTTGTACGCTATAGTCCTTCATAACGGCTGAACGATCATTATACCCGGCGCCTTGCTAAGTGAGATCAATCAGCCGCCACGCTGACTCCAAATTATTCACAAAAGATTACTTATATATTATCATGAATACATTGTACATTGAGTGAATTTTCGAACAAATTGCCAAGACAGGAAAAGCAGCTTCATTGTCTGTTCAAATCATATAAGCCTATATAGTGAGTCAGCAGCTTGACTACCTGATCCGTGTTTAGATAGGGACAAATTCGATGGGAGTCGCTAAGCTCTAACCAACACCATATTGTGTTAGGCATTTGAGGCAGCAGATTTTGAGCAAGATCTTCCAAGAAATGAGGTCAAGGGTACAATGCGTGACCATGTTTTTTAGTGCGCCAACACTATAAATTCAATATTGGATTTTATAGGTGAAATCTCCGGTACTCCCTGGCGATCAGCTGCCTAAAGATGTTGTGTTGTTTCCTGATGAAACCGATGATTACTTCGAGCATAGTCATCGAAAGAGGCGGAGTATAGAGATTATGGCGGAACATGACGAGGTTAGTTTTTAAGACGAGGTAAGATAATATTGTTTTAAATGGATGGCATTACTAAGCAAATGGCTTGTTCCCAAGATGGTCCATGGTTTGTCCGATAGAGTTTGTACTCTGTGGGTTCGGCCCCTTTTATTTAATGTTGCAATGTGAATCCGATGAGGAAGAAAGCACAAAATGAGGTACAATCTTTGGGTTGAACCCGGGTCACCTGGTCCAGGGTGGAATGCACTACCCACTAAGCCACTACCTTGTGCATGATACTAATGCTCTGCTGTGTGACATCATGTGGCATCGATCCTTCTTCGAAGACAATGTGGCGGCTACTACAGAGTAGAGCTTGAAGGCTTGGGTAAGATAAACATACTGAAAATCTACCGTTGACCTGTTTATATCAAATCCTACACCATGCAGCTGCGCTCTCCTTTGAACTGATGTGTCAGTGCTGTATAGGGTATGGTTGGATATCTCAGTTGTGGCTAGAGAGCAGTCGGATCAAGGCCAAATAAATTGAAACCCGAATACTGTATAAATACATATAATATTTAGAGTGATTTTGATGAACCAATACATGAGCAGCAGTCAGAATACTTTCACTATGAGATAGAAACTGAGAGGGATAAACACGATCATGATGGTCCTAAGAAGATACCAATACATTACCAATATCTAACAACCAGAGTCTTTAGACGAAAGATCTACACCTTACCTACTGCTGGTACACATCATATGGTCCAACATCAATTCTATTTCTGGTATTTACTTGTCATGGCGTACTGTGGTAGTTTATGGATAATTGATCCCGATCAGTGTGCAGACTGCTTCCTCCTTTTCATCACTTTAGAATCTAGATAGTTGGATAGCCCGATTAATGAGTGGAATGGTTGGGTCGAGATCTCGAGTTTAAGCCATGATATGACAGCTCTCACATTATAGTGGGAAAGAAATGATATGCTCATTTTGGGTTATTCTTTATTGATTGGCATCGGAGAACATTTTGAGATGGTTGGTTTTCAGATTGACTCAGTTGTAAAGTTTTCACTGTACACATATTCAGCAAGTAATCGATTCAAAATTATGAAATGCTTCCGTACTTTCAGATTGAACGCGGATGTAACCTATATACAAATACATGTTGTTAGATCTCCTGGGTTCATGAGTCAAGCAAGGCAATAATCACATATTTTTTGCTTTTATTAGCCCTGAACAAGACTGTGAGGACTGTGATTGTTGTGCTGAGCAGTACTGTTCTTCTTCTACCTATACTTATAGCCCTGCTAAGGCTCTGTGTCAGAGGTACACTGGGTGGGGGAGAAACGCATGGGGTGAGAGGTAAGAAACTTTATTCTATAAAATAGGCACCGATGATTGGCCAGTCTGCTTTTTCCGAAGCGCCGTTAAAGTCTCCATCGAGGTCATAAAGGTCAAATTCTGGCTTTTTGTCGCCTGTCGAACGATTAGAGGTACAGGGAAAAAATAGTCACGAACATGTTTACAATGAAGTGTGTAAATGCTGCACCGTTTGTTATCAACAAAATGTGTGCCATTATCACAGCGCGTGTGACAACGACCAGAGAACAAAAGGCTTTAAGCTGGTGATCCTCTTAACACCCAAAGATGACCTGGATGACCTTTGAAAGTGACGGGTTTATATAATTCTCATACAAACTAAAGGCTCGGTAACAATCATTGCTGGTTACATGGCTGATCAATCTACCGCTCCCTTATGATTCTATAGCTCAAAATAATACTAGACAGTTATATTTTGGACTTCGAGCTGACCCAATTAAATGGAGAGGAATCAGAGTTTTTGCAAATTAAGGAGGGATCACTGTGCAAAAGAATGGTGTTCCTTCTGTTTGTACTCAACATGACTATTTGCTTTGCTTGATCATGTCATTTGCTACAGTAACTGATAAACTAGGGGGACTTTGATTGAGCTCAGCAGTGAATTAAATTTGAGTGTTCACCCTGTCACTATCGGTGACTACATATTCTATAACTGGGATATGCGGGTCGAAAGCAGAGACTATGTTCATAATTTGATGAATCGTAATGGTTCATGAATAATATAAACTATGTATTCATTTAAGTGAATGCCGTTGTGCAAAGGTCGGTGCGAATGCGTACCATTGGATAGTTGTCTTGGTGATGAGCCCTTTCAACCAATGTTAGCGCAGTGCAGCGCACACACTAAACAGCACTTCCCAATAGTGAATAGACTGCACCAGCAGCTTGTCATCTTCTGGATCATTTGTTTAGACTCATAAACTTGGTGATGTATCCCGGGAGGGAGCGGAGGACCTGAAGACAGAAGAAGTCGTGTTACATAATAGTCCTCGTGTGCTCTTTCAGTGGGCTTGTGGCAGCCTGATAGGGCCAATCTGTGAATGTTTTTGGGCTAGGATATATGTAACAGGCTCACACTCTCAGCAGGAGTCCAGGGAGGAAACACGGCTTCAGGAATGCCATTGTAAACCCATACTCTATCACTGAGCTATCCTGCTATCCCTATGTATCATATACATGATCACAGGTATTTGTAAGTGATTCTGATTTTTTAGGACTGCATGATTATTATGAGATAGCGACCTCAAAGCGGGAAGCTGAATGCCTAGAGGCAAGGCAGGAGGCTGCTGATACGGTAATACCCAAACCATGATGGTGCATTATGCATCACATCTGCCTGCTCATCAATCCCTCAACCTCATCTTACCAAACCAAACTATCATCTCCTCCATAGCATCTCTCCTTTATCTAGCAAGGCATCTGCTCACAGCCACCTACTATCTCTGTTATGAGTGTCATTTCTGAGCTAGTAAATAGATTATGGTGTATGAAATATGGTTAAGATTGCGTGGCTTTGTTATAGCAACACACATTTATATGCTTGATTCATAGATCACTCTGAGTTAGAAATAAATTATCTTCTGTTAGAATTAGAAGGTCTATTCGCGTGATTTCAGTCAGTCGCAATTGAAAAATTCCAGTCGCTATCACGCGAACAACACGGTCGCAGTCAGAAAACTTAATATTTTGATTGCATCAGAGTTGTTCTCTCTCAAATTTAACTCGGTTAGAGCCGAACGATCGTTCGCTTTTCGTTATCCCAACATAGTAATCAAGTCTCTTTGCGGTAACCTTGACATTAATTTCAGCCACGAGATCCTGTTCGCATGATTTCGGTCGCAGACCACGACCGAAGGTGAAAGATGTTTTTTTAAATCGCGCTTCTCGGTCGCACTCTTGAACAGTTCGCAGATTTTGTGACTGAAATCCATTTCAGTTGCGATAAAACTGCATGATGACGCAAATGCACCTATTATCACAACCCAAGGCAAGACGGTTAATAGTCCCTCCAAGCTCTTTCTGTAAGTACAGCCAAAACGAAACTCCATAACATTCTACCATCTTTCTGATGTACATATTAGTGGAGGGACCATGGTGCGCACTGCGTAGAGTTTTGTTTTTCTACTCGAGCAATTGGTCATCGTATTTAACCGACCCCCTGAGCCTGAGGTTTGTCGAAGTGGTAGGAGCCAGGAATTATGTGCGCAGCTTATTCTCACAGTGGGCACTCAATATGACTAGGACTTGAACCCAGGATATCTTTTGATCTTGGGCCAAGCGCTCTATCCCGTTTGAGGGGAGGATAACTCTATGTAGTAGAGAATGTTATGAATGAAGTTTAAACCTCTTTTTTTTAAAAGGATGCGATCTGAATCCTTAATGGGTGGATGGCAATGTAGTTTACAAACTGGGGATCGGCCCTCTAGTCTGGCTTTAGACCCTGTGCAATCTCCACCCCAACCCATGGCAATGACTTGTGGGATTGAGCCTTCTGCTGCTTGCATGTCATTGCATCTCACAGTGCATCCAAAATTGTCCAAGCGGCATGATTAGCATTTAGCCGACAGAGAATGGGATGGCTAAGCAAATTATGGGGCCCTCCCACTGCAGTATCACTTCCAATTAGTCTTACACAGAAACAAGCCAATGCCCGATGACATATACAGTATTGTAATTGGTTTGGTCCTAAGAGAGATATATATAACAATATAAACCAGTTATATCAAAATGTCACCTATTAAATTATGATGCATAACCAAAATACGTGGGAATACCTAATGTAGTAACCCAGCTCTCGGCCTTTAGAATTCAGGGGTGGCCTCAGCATGTATATGGTACACTTATAAAATATTAATTGTTGATGAAGCTTGGCAAATCCCAGTGCTCCCGAGCTGAAACTTGTGTTGACAATTAAGACCGGAGATCCTATCCAAAATGCATTAAAACCTGGCGCGTACCCCTCTCAGGACAATCGCTCAGTTTTGTTGGCATTGCGAGTACAAACTTTACAAAATATGCGATGGGACCATGAAAGATAAAACTATGGAGGACACAAGCCACGGATCTAGCCATCTGATCAGTCAGGTGCACCACATTGCCTGCCTCAGTGTCCAAATAGTTTTCAATATGTATTGATGTCTTGTAGAGCAGTAACTTATACATATACACGCATAGGTTAAATTATAATATATGCCATCTGCTAATCTAGTTTATATGGCTTCACACATTATGCATTATGTACCAGGCCTCCAACCAGGACTAGGACTCTAGATCACTGGATCATCACCAGAGACATACAAGTTTCTATGTCTCTGATTATCACACCCAAGTGATTGGCCGATCTGCAGATGATGTTCGTTTACATGAGTAGCACCTTCAACTGTTTGTTTCCAGGATGGTCAATGGTATGTCCAAATGGGAAGGCTACTCTGCATGCGGGCATGCGGGTGGGTCTCCTTTATGTAATGTCACAGTCTCTATCTGGTCAGAGTGAAAAAAAATGAAGTTGTGCCCAAACCAGAATTAAGTTGAACCGAGAACCGTTGGTGCTACGCCCGCCCGACATGCTACCCGCTAATCCACCATTTCTTGTGATCTAATCAAAGCGGGAGAGAATCATCTGATGGATTATTAATGTTTAATGGATGTTAGAATAAACTTTACTTATATAACATATAATGCATATTCCAATTTATGACTCCTGTCAATGCCATTCTGTATAATGACTACTTGCCCTAAATAGCGTGTCAATGCAGCCACCTCCAATTAGTTTTACAATCACACAATATTTGTCACATATATCAACTAGCCACTTTAACCAGCGCGTTGAAAATCATACTCAATTCCTTTATTTTACTCAATTCATCAATCCACTTAATTTTGTCCACAATAGGCCATGGTAGGATACAATGACTGGATAGGCAAAATAATAAGGTATAATCTAGTTAGGTCAATTCCTATTGGTCTGTAAGAAATCAATAAGCATCATTTATATGTAGTGCATGTCACACTGGTGCAATACATGCCATGCCTGACGTCTACAGTGAATTAAACCTGGTAAGTTATTCCTAGACTTCCATTTTATAGGCGCTTATTTAAATAGACTGGCTGTGCATTCTACAAAGATTTTAGGATGATTGCATTTTCAGACTTGATGTATTAGAAGTGCTTTTCAAAGATTGTAATGTTTGAACTTATCAAAAAGTGGGGTGTACACCTCTTTCCACATATAGAATCTGGTTGGAAGGACTCACTGTGCTAGTCAAGTTTGTACCTTTGTTTTTCATGTCTTTTCCTAATCGTTTAAACTTCATTGTGGATTTGTATGATAAAAAGTTGAGGAATGCCTACACATGAACTGTTGCATCATTTGTAGCGTATCAATGATAAATTTGTGTTCGGTGCTTTCTCCACTTGGCCAAAAACCTTGAGACTTGCATACTACATTGATACGTAGAAACTTTGAATGTTGAGGCTAGCCTGTGTGCAGTAGTTAAATGTACTCTAAATATCATGTGCTAATCCGGGTGATTTAAGTCACACGCAAGTATACAGTGACTACTAAACTCTGTCGCATATCCATTTCTTGTTGTTTGGGTTGCCATATATGATAACTTCCAGTACCTCATACGAGTATCCTAAGAGGTAGTAGACATGTACAGATGGGTTGACATAGGGATTATATCATAGGACATTTCTGTGAATTTTATGGCTATTAAAGCAATGCCTGTGGGAGACTGTGTTCATGCAACTGACCTCGCTGCTGGACAGAAATTTGTAGCCTGGTGCGTGCATCTTCAGGCAATAATAATAATAATAGTTCGGGGTGTGACAAAAAACCACAAATAATGAAGTTGCCATCATGGGCAGGGTTGACATATAGGAAGCTGATCATGCTCTGGGATAATTCCACTTTACCAGAATATCTGCTACATGGCTCAGTGTGAAGCACGAGTTACAAGACTGAACCCATAGGCTCCCAATGTTGCGGGTCACTCAACCAGAAGGGAGAGGTGGATCTTCCATGGAATGAACAAGACCATTATCTACTGGTTGGACCTTAATTTTTTTATAAAATGGTAAACCGAAGCCGTGTCAGTCATGATAGATCAGTGGGATAGTTAACTGTTTGTCCTCCCTGTGGCCCGGGTTCAATTCCCAGCCACGGCGGAGTATTTCAATAGATTTTTCCCTGGCTGATCACACTCTGCCAACCCGTTCTGAGCCAGCGTGGCAGAAAATGGCCCAATCTCCCCTCAATGACACCACACAACCTTTGGACAGCGAGGAGGAAGGCCTAAATCCAACCACGGACAGACGATGGCTGAATAATCCGAAGTCACGGTAAGATACTCATACGGCAGTCTACATTCATAATCTGCACTGAGCTTACCAAGTGAAACCATGTGAATACTGCTATACTGTGTGATTTGAGAATAATATATAATTTCACAAATCAATAGTCAGATGGGATAGTTTGTTCGTCTGCAAGGCGCCAGCATTTGGTGCAATTATTGTGTCATTGCTGAGATAACAACAACAAAATGCATCTACGCAGTTTAATCGCATATTCTTTTTTGGTAGCCTGCAGACAGGCTGATGCATGAATCACCAAACTGGTATCTATCCTTTCGAAGGACTCTTGATCATCCTCTGAATCGTCCCTGCATTCCAATCGCTGTATAGATCAAACTTTTCTGAGATGACCAAAAGTTCGGGTAAATCCAAACCAGAGAAAGTAGCTAACTCTTGTTTGCACCCTTTCTGTGTTCATCTTCATAAGGTTGAGCACTATAATTATTGTTGCGTATAGTAGAGGTACATAGCCTTTGGTAAATATTTGGCCAAGGCCATATTCAACCATTAGAGTATGTGAATTAGGTATAGTTGGAAAACCCTGAATGCCCCATGGGTGAACTCATACCCTTGTTGTTGTACACGACCTTGAACAATATCTCGCAAAAGATTTGTAGTTCAACTTTTGTTAAATAACAGCTGGGTATAGCTATATATAAACTAGGCCTGTAGCCAGCTGATCGCATTATACAGTATTTATTTGGGATCCCCAAGGTATTATAAATGACAGAAGCGCTAGCTATCCCCCTGATCGCTTCTGAGTTTAAGAATATTTTAATGGCAAGCAGCAAGAATTGGTCGAGTTACTATACATTGGGAGGCGAGATGACCGAGTTATTAGAGACTTAGAATCCCAATCAAAGGCCCTGAAAGGTCTCCGGCTCAAGACAGCTCGTGCACAAGATTTTCCAAATACTCCCTTATTTCTCCCCCAGCAGGGAAAGGGTACTCAGCTCTCTTTAGAGTTTGGAAACCCGATGAGGAAGTGGAGTAGCACCCCACCTCAGTTACACTGTTGTTGGTACTAGTTGCCTTTCTAACAGCCATGAACCCACTCGTCCATTGGCTAGGGGGACAACCTGTTCCCCCTAGATACATTCTCATAATTGCCCACCAGCAAATTAACAGATTAACAGATACCTGGATCGATCACCTGGTCTCACCACTCGGATGTAGTGGATATTGACCATCTTTGACAGCTTTGAGATTTAATTTATCGTTGAAATAAATCACTTGTACAACTTGAAGTTAAACCTTAATCATAGTGGTCAATTTCCTTTCAGTCTCACCCAGCTAAATTGACGAAACCTAGTTGAGTTAATGAGATGGTTCTATGTTTACTAAGGTGCCGCATTGCACTGGATTCGTAAGCCTAGCATTTCCCTGTGCTGGTGCCGTTTTCCTGGCAAGTTGACGAAAACTACTACGGTCTGTGGAGAAAAATGAACCTACTTTAGCCACCGACAAAACCTGGGACAGCCAGGTCGGAAAACGCTGAAATACTAGAAACTTTAAGGATTTCTTGGACATACCGATTGACAGTTGACTTCCCAATCGGCGCGTTGACAGGTGAATGGCAGATCAATCTGCGACGGTGTAGTGGAAAATTGAACAAACTTGCAGGCGACGTTGGGTCACCTTAGTACGAGCAATAACATTGATCAAAAACTAGCATATCGCAAGCCTGCTTACAACAAAGAGAATGGGCTCCCACTGTAGTCGCTTACGGGTTTACAATTGGCAAAGCCTTTTGAGATCTTTGTTGAAATTTGCGACAATAGGAGCCAGCACTGGCGCTGGCAACTTCGTGATTGTGGGGGGGGGAGGCTAATAATGCGACTGGAAGCCATTTACGTATGTCATTTACAGAAATACAATATGAGCCCACCCCAGATTCATGTGGTGATGGTAAGTAGCCATGAATTTTTGGGACTCCATTTGGGTGGTTGCGATGTTCGCATCGAGAGTCGTTAGTTTGGAAATCACATCGTGCATTTTTGCATGACAATATATCCCAACCTAGACGGGTATATCCCCAAAATCTCAGTTGACAGAGAGCTTTACTACCAGGAATCAAGTTTCTGGCACTTGTTTTGTTGAATAACTTGTATTCTTTCGATAGGTTTGCTATTAGTAGCCGAACTACAACTTTCGCGAATCCTCAGTCGCTCAGTCACATTCAGTGACTCACAGTCGCTTTATTGTGGAAATTTGTGTTGTACACCCGGTGCTAGTACGTTAGGCCGTTGGCCAAGTCTAGGTACCTTGAGTTGTCCCCATTTATGGTTAATTGTGTACTGGGAGATGTCTTGAATGAATGTAACACATATTGCAAAAGCCTCCATGATATGGTCAAACTGGCAGTGATGACGGTGAGGAGGTTTGAGTCCAGCTGGTGGCCTTTCTTATGATTTTTGAATTGGGCGATTCATTAATTTCACTGGGTGTCCTCCTGCCCTTTCTCAATCATTGTCGCCCCACTGACAGTTCTAGCCTTAGACTGGGTTGCTATATGATATTCTGGCACAGCTGGTCATGTTTTTGGCTAAAATTTACATAGAATCACCCAGGAGCCGATATTTAGCTATGTAGGGTTTGTGTTTACCTTGCTGAGGTGCGGATGCTGATATCATCAGGGCTGTAACTTTCACAGTGTATTTTGAAAGACAGGTCTGTTAGGTCTATCATGAGACCATCCTATCGCTGCTTTTACATGGATGGCACCACTAAGCCAATGGTTTATGGTCAGGATGATTAATGGACCATAGACTTGGTACTCTATGAGTGGGCCACTTATTTAACATCGAAATCTTAATGGGTAGTGAGAAACTATGTACGCCGTACTCTCGAAACCAGGTACCCCATACTCTCGAAACCATGTACCCCATACTCTCGAAACCATGTACCATGTACCCCATACTCTTGAAACCATATACCATGTACCCCATACTCTTGAAACCATATACCATGTACCCCATACTCTTGA
>Ga0224511_10002429_pt1 | contig 12539 bp, 2 predicted proteins | sample SF_May12_sed_USG_2_FD_169988 | JGI IMG/M metagenome (GOLD analysis project Ga0224511, IMG submission 169988) | Sediment microbial communities from San Francisco Bay, California, United States - SF_May12_sed_USGS_8_1 | ecosystem: Environmental > Aquatic > Marine > Sediment | place: USA... | reverse complement strand
GGGGGGGGGGTAGAAAATGTAGAAAATCATTGAAAGTGTTTAAGGTTGAAGTAAAAGTCATTTTTAGCCTGTTTTGGCCGTATTTCTATTACAAATATGTTTAAAATTATTTGCGAGCGAAGCGAGCGAAGAAAAAAATGAGAAAAAGTAGCGTTTTAGGCATAAAAATGATATGTCCGCGGCCGTTAGGGGGGCGCGCGCCGGGTGCGCCCCCCCCCCTGGATCCGCTAGTGACTTTAAATTGGAATGATGTTCGAAGCAAAAATATTAAAGACAAAGCAGACAGGGTGATATTTAAGGGCACAATGAATTGAAAAGATGTTCAAACAACACATCTTAGTTAAAATATTATTGACATAGCACCATGACAAAACGGAACGTACAAAAACAAGTTAATATAATTTCAAAACGTGTAAAAGATCAAAATGAAACGATTGGGAATTTACTGGCACTTTTATCGCTTACATATACCTTTTAAGACAAGTTAAGTCATGTAAGACACTGATGAACAGCTTCAATAAAACCGAGGCTGCTGTTTTCCCGTACAGGCTATGCTTCCTGAGGGCTTCCTCTTTCATCAGTTTAATACTAATGTGAGATTGAGCTTAATTAAAAGGAACATATTTGATATAAAAGACGACTTGTTATTTAAAATAGAAATCAAATCGAAGACGTAGTAAAATATGTTACACGTTTTCTTATGTTTATTCTTTGTTACACAACCATACGTAGGTAAATAAGACTAACGTTTTTAACGTCCTCAAAATGCCTTGGAAGCCCAGAGATAATTGTCTATTGGTTTTATGGTGGTTCGGTGTTAACTATGACGGGTTAAAGCATCAGGTTGTCAATTGTTGAAACATTCCAACATGTAGGCACATAGTGCTTACAACTTTGTAGACACGGACAGGGAAAACATAACACCTAAAAGTTTCTTTATTTTTTCTGTAAACTGTTTTCGTATCTGGCAATATAAGGTATGGTATAACCCCCATTTTGTATTATCGCGTCCCCAAAAAACACATAATCCTGCTAAATCAAGCGGAAGTGATGGCGTTAAAACATGGCGTTTATAACATGTCGATGAATTGTCAAGTGACATTGTAGTTTTAATTTGCAATATAGTACGAGTAAGTGTTATTTCACAAGTTAGGCAATATGAAATGAAGAGATGTTTAAAGATATAACCGTTGCAAACAAATTAGAAAGGGTCAAGTTTTTTTTTTTGCTTTGGTGTATGTTTGTGTCTGTACAGAGAACACATTTCATTTATTTGTTGATGATTGTTATTACATATTGTACGTGAATATGAAGCTCGCATATTTTTATACTTGTGAATCGTTACTGTTATTCTACAAGGATAGGTATATTTCAATACAACAAGTAGTATCTTCATTATGATAACATTATGCCATTTACAACTCACACGAGACCAATTTGTCTCCGACAAATAAATCAGACATTAGATTACCACCTTGCCTTTAGTTCTAGAAAGATCCTGATCTCTTTTAAATAACAGACACTTGAGAGGATCCTTAAGGTTCTGAATCGCGTACCAGAAACTGGTAAACAAATTCTACTGGTTTCAGATGACAGCTAACTACAGTAAAACAATTTCTATTTTAATTTTATTAGAAATAATATGAGAAGAGGGAAAGGTTTAATGAGGCAAACTTTGCACGTGTTTGATAGCAGCCTAGGTTTAATTGCAGCTGTTTATCAATGGTAATGAAAGATTCCACACTACAAAATACATTGAAACGTTTTATAACGTGCATGTCACGTCACCAGGAGAGAGTATGAATACACCGTATTACAATAACCTAGCTCTTCTTCTGTATATTATGTCATTATAATTATTATATTACTTCGAGCGAATACGTGTTAGTGTCATCTGATATAGTCTATGTCCTTTTCCTTTTGTCAATTAGAAATCTGAAAGCCTAAGATTTTGATAATCCGAGAAAAAGTCATAAGGAAGCTCATCTTGCACGGGGAGAAAAACAGCAATGGTTTTATTGAAACCGTTCATCAATAGAACTCAAAGATGCTACACCACTGAAACCTTGTGTTAGAGAAATTGTGTAAAAACATGTAATGTTATAGATTACAAAAAAAACTGATGAAAGGGAAAGCCCTCAGGAAGCATAGCCTGCACGAGAAAACAGCAGCCTCGGTTTAATTGAAGCTGTTCATCGGTGGTAATGAATGATGCCACACCACTGACGCCCCCTAGCGCATGAACAGAACTCCATTTTCAGATGTAAACAACATACATGTACACTCCATGATCCCTGAGGACATCCCTGACATAGCCATTACAAGTAACAATGGCTATATAACCTACAATCATTTTGAATTGTAATACGCTCTAGCAACACAGGCCAGGGAAACTACAAAAGATGATGTTTGAAATATATCACGTTGAGTCAGTGCATCATCTTAAACGTTTTGTCTAAAATCCTTTTTGAACGACAACAATCTATTGCCAATTAATCCAGTTTGAAGCACCAAATTACTGTAAACCTTTTCAATTATGATTACGTGATTGAGTGATTAACGAAAAATAACGTTTATAACATAGCATTACACTACATAATAACGCAAACATATTTAAAAATGTTAATCGCTCTATTATGTTTTAAAGCCAAACAAAGTTTAAGGTCAACCAAACGCACCTATTTTGTAGCTCATCCCGTCCAAGGTGAAGGTAGCACTTTTGCACTTCTTGAACTGTTTAAGGGGTTTCCTTCTTGACACCATCGGCCCGGGGTTTTCTATGTGACCTTGACCGTCACGGTTAGGTTGTTTATCCGCCATTGTAGAGCAGTATATAATCCGTATGTAGTTGAAACAATTATAAGCACATGACTCACTTTTTAACAAACACTTAACATTAATCCACGGTAATCCATACGACCATCACTTTCTTTGATCTACTGATTGTTTATATGCGCCGATATTAAATCCAGAAAAAAAGCAATTCAAACAAAATTAAACAACGATACACTTTCACGTGAAACTTGGAGACACATACGCATTATAATGCGTATCAATGTACTTATTTTTAAGGTTTCAATTCACTTTTGCAGTGATTTTGCATTACAAATTAACTAAACACAAAGGACATGTTTTTCTTACATTAACTGCAATTTAATCACATATACAGCAAATTAATTAACCTCAATTATAGCCTCACTATACAAATAATGTTTTATTATAAAACTAATTTTTCAGTATGTTGCTACTTCTTTGTTTTATGTTAAAACATTACCACATACTAGATATACAAATGTATACAATTGTTACTTTTGATAACTTTTAAACACTTCCACTAGAACACGGCACAATCTTATATGTCACTTAAGGCGTCAAGTACACTGCCTTTTGTGACAAATGAATTTATTTTAGAGCTGCAAAGGGCACTGCAGATACTTCATCATTTCGAAAAATAAGTGTAATCCAATGAACGTGTCAAACACATATAGCGTCTGGTACTCAGAACCCGTATGCTAGCAAGCCGCTTTTGTAGTAATGAAAAATGTAGCTGGAGCGGTAGAGATTCCAATAGGAATTAATGTAAATAGCAATGTGTTAGCAGAGAAATGCGACTGATGAAGTCGTTTTCTATTAGCGCAAGAGTTTCACTATTAATGTCAACATTCATACATAGGTTATCGCTAATTGTATTTATCCTTTCGCACAATATATAATTTGTGTCAATATAAAGAATATATGATAAATAATGTAGTCACAAAAGCATGGCAACACTTTTGAACTGTAAGTATTTGTAGGTAAAAGTACTAAGCGTCTACCTTTGTATCTTACTATAGATATAGTAGGTTAAGTTGTGAGTTATAAATCTAGTATTTTATTAATAATTCGCGTGTTATGGATAGACCTGTTTTAATGTCAATATTTTGTTCACTATTTAAATCAGGTTGATTGAAAAAATACCAACTTAAAATGCCTGCACAATTCATTTACGTTTATGAAACAGGTACAAATGTATTTCAGAACTTCTCTTTAAAAAAGAAAGTCATTGTTTGTTTATCATAAAATCTCAGCATTGTGGGTGTAAAAAGCTGTTTTGAGCGCATCTGCACTTTGAGGTAGCAAATGTTAATTAATATCCAAGCGGTGTATTTTCTCTTCTTTCTCACTAAAATACCGTCAACATAGAGAAGTCTTAATAATGTTTCACAAAGTTCTTTTCTGCAAGATTAAATAAAACTTATATTTCAAGAGAAAACATAAAATACTAATGTACATTTACTTGCATTAAAACGTCTTATTAGTTTTAATTATAATAGACCAAGATTTGGTATAAATTTAATTTGTGCTACGCAACCAATTCAGTTACAAATCTAATAATATTTCGCTGCTACGTAATCAATACTTAATTCGATTTAAAATCCGTCAGCATTTTATGTACTTTTGAAGGTAATTCTAAATAAATATTAGCATAACAAAAATGTCGCCCTCCTAAATTCTGATCTTCACAAATTAACGCTTGAAGTACAGACGTTTAATTGTTTGTAACTAAATATGTCCACAGAAGCTTATATAAAGGTATGGCTGTTGAAATATATTTCAAGCGCGACCTTTAAATCATAATAGCAATAATTTTTTACGTGTCTCCGCAATACATGATAATGAACACGGCGCTAAGTCTAGTTCCGTTGTCCTTAAAAACTCGGATAAGTGAGAAATCACTTAATCGCTTCGAGAGTAGCAAGGCTGGAACTAGTACAATCAAAGTCACACAAACAAACAGACAATAAAGCAAACAATGCCACGTACAACAAACAGGTTGTTTCAGGTTGCATCTCTCCCATCGTCTTTCGTATCACGATTACATGTGATAACATATCTCGTGAAATAAGATTTATTTTATAGTAATGACATTTGTGCAATTTATTTACAGTTACAAAATCGCTGTTTATCTTGCATTATGTGATAAGTTTAAATCTATAGTCTGCATCTTAAATTCCTGACAGTGTTTAATCTGGAATTTAAAGTCTTAAAAACGATTGAACACTGTGATATTTCTGGAAAACAGTGAATACGATGTTATTGAATGATGATCTACACATATCAAAAGTTTCCAGATGCAAAACAGATTTAACATTTGTTTCTCTGCAATTAAAACAATCAAATATTGACATATAAGCTTAAGTCTATTTCAAATTGTCCACCAAAATTTGAAAAAAAATGTATTAACATAAGAAATGACTGCTAACTAACTATTTTAAACTCTGAACAGGTCACTTTATATAACAGTTTGTTTAGATTAACCGCTCTATGATAAGCGAAACGAAATGTTTACCCACAAACTTGTATTTTTATTGAGTTGAAGTTGAAACTAAACCTAGTGAAACTTAATAATACCATTTTAGATACAACACGGTATGCAGAATAGTTAATATTGCACATGTAAACTCGTTTTTATTTGTAATAAAGTAGGACAAATGATGAACTTATAGACAAAAGAACAGACGGCCATTGTTTTTTAATTGTGTTAAGTGATTTACATACACAAAATCGAATTATTGAAACATACACCGTTATTTTGACATATAGAGACTTTACACAGTTTAAAACCTTAAACTCAGAATCAAACAAGAATGGTAGGCGTTTCTGACTTGACATTGATGAAGTTACATGTAGCGCGGTTGTTACGCAACACAACATAGTACTACGATCCCTCAATTTACGCTTGTACGTATCATAAACAGTACAAATGCAACTGACGTCAACTATTCGTGGCATTTTTTTCAATCAAAATCTCTGCAAATCGTTCTTTAGACAGACTCTATAACAGCCCAATCCGTAATATCCAGCATACTAATCAATGCACGTGTTGACATAATTATACCTTTGTTCAAGAGCAATATGTTTTGCGAAACAAGTTAACTTTTTATTACGTGTTTGATAATGTACCTGAGAGTGTTCAAGCATATCGACGAGTTGATGATGAACTTCTTAATTTGGATACACTTTTTATATAAATAACTTTTTCATTAGAACATTTGAATGTCACCGATATAAAACTGATGCATTGCAAAAATAACGGAACTGTTTTATAATACCTAAATTCGGAATTGTATATTTTTTCACAAAACGCGTTGTAAAAAAATAACGTATGTTTTTAGTTAAATACACTTGCGTTTCAAATCTGAACAAACAACAAATTTGGAAATAAACAAAAATAAATAAAAAGGAAATACCATGTAAGTCTATAAACATTTTAAAAATCAAACCAATGCTTATAAAAATGATTATCATTGCATATAAATGGAGACCGCACGCTATTCTTCGTTCATAAAATAATTAAACAAACCGATTTATTTTATAAAACCCTAGACTTACGTTTACAAATCTAAATTAAATTTCGTTAAGCTTTTGAAAGCTTCATGCTATCAACCGAGTGATAAATATGACTGGAATAAAGCTTTAATATCAAAGATGAGAAAGTGTTAATTAAATTTCAAAGTTCTATTGTATAGTACACTTATCGCTTTCTGTGAAGATAATACAATCCAAATATTGGCCACTGACCAAAGGGAATTGGACTACTGAGACCTATTTACAAAATCAATTCATTTAAAAGACACTGTCAATGAGAAAATATGCAACTCTTGGAATAATCAAAAATATCGTTAAATAACTTCAAGACCTCTACTTAAATATAGCTAACAAAACACATAATTAATAAATGTCAACTGCATGAAATTACACACTTTAGGTTTCGTGTAGTTGGTCATCATTTGTAGTATTTATGCATTTGACTGTGTTGATCGAGAAACAGCCGTAAACAGCACAATTGATAAAACTTACATTTGTTGACGGTAACTGTTTTACATGTATATATAATTTCAAATGTAAACACCATACACTCTATGATCCTAGAGGACAAGCAACAAAAGTACAATACAATTAACAGCCGCCACACACGCGTGAACCATCATATGTTGTAAGTAAATTTGTATCGTTGATTGCAAAGCTCATAGAGCAATTAACATAAGTATTAAGAATTTATCAGTTAGCAGTCATTATAGATGCATGTTTTTTTTGTATAATTATTGCAGAAGGGCATTTTATTTCTTTTAAGTAAGTGACTACATACACAATCGTGTACAACGGCTAAATATTTCATGTTTTTATAACCCCAAATCAACATTCCAAGATATACTGTCATACAAGTAAACAGTGAACTGCACGCCATTAATAAAATAAAAGACATGTGCAGATGCATTAAAATTATAAGTATTAAAGTGCCATAGGATCGCAATCTGACGTACATGCATCGTTTTTTAGGCTACACAATTAGCAAAAAACACATTCTCACTTGTCCAAATAATTATTTATATAGATTGTTCTTATAATTGTCTTGTTTATACTGTAACCAGGCATACATAAAGTGTACTTAGGATAGACAATAAGCAGAAGGCGCGTTCTTATTTATCAAAATCTATTATGTTTAAACACGTTATTTATTTTTAAGACTCTAAAGATTGGATAAAACGGAATAAAAATACAACACTTTATTAACCAATAGTTTACTCTATGGAAAATTACACATTCAGAAGAAATATAATTTTCAGACAGTTATATTACGATGAATGCATTGTGTAATTGTCAAACAAAGACATCTAAACAATATTATACATCAACTGATTAACTTGGCGATAATAACGCTAAACTTCGATAAAACAAACAGGAAACAATCCTTGGGGAAATCATTTGCCAAATAATAGTTTTATTTTCAATCAAAGGCATTCTCCGGTTCTGACAGAGGTCTAAAATTAGGTCAAGAGACGGTTTTTTAACGCATGATATAACGTTTGATATATTGACCAAATGGTCTTTTAATTACTGTGGTTTGTTTGTTTGTTTGATTAAGCGTGGTTCTTTTTCACCGATTTGCGTTATTTCACGATGATTAGTAAACCTATTAACCAGCGTCCCCGGCTTTGCCAGTACGTTGTACTAGTTACAAAACTCCACGAACGATTGACTTATTCCTCGCATTTGTCTTGGTAAAACTACTGATCCAGACATAGCATGCCGATCGCTATCTATTGCCAACTACTGACAACTACTGGCAATAACACGTATTCAACTAATGATGTTCTTTTTCTTTTAGCGCTAAAGGTTTCGCTATTAACGTCACTATTCATACAACAATTTCCCGCCAAAGGTATGCTACCGTAGGCTCAATATATAATTTATATCACTATTAACTAAATATAATACAAACCCATGTTACAAACTCATTGAAACCTTTTTGAAATTGCATTTTTGCGAATAGGTTTTAATTGTGAGCAATTAATTTAGAATGGTATCTACATAAGGCGCGTTATGTTTTAGCGGGTTGTAATAACCCAATATTATAATATTTTAACAAGGTAAATCGGCTTTGCATGTAGGTATGTAAACTAATGTTACACGCCAAATTTATATCCTTATTTCATTCTAAACAATACATATATAAATGTAGTTTGTTTATCATAACGCCTCAGCTTTGAGAGAGTATGAAACTTTTATTTAGCAATTTCGCACGTTGATGTAGCAAACTTTTTTTTAACTGAAATCGTTGCCTCTTCTCAATTTGTATCCCTTGATTGAACTAAAAAATCTTGATTGAACTAAAAAACGGTTGACAATCCTAACAACGCTTATCTCTTCTAAATAAATATAACTTGTTCTTCCAGAGAAAATTAAAAACAAGCGTAAATCAAAAACATTGTGTGAATTGTAGTTATACTAAAGTAAGGTTGGATATGAATAAAATTTGTGCTACACAACCAATCCAATTACATAATCTAACTATATATAGCCCTAAATAAATAAATAATAAATAATTACTTTTACAATTCTTCAGCATAATATATACCTATGGGGAAAATTCTAAATAAATATTTGCATTACACAAATGCCGCCTACCTAAATTCTGATCTAAATACTCTGACTTCATAAATACAAACCAAAAGTACCTCTAGTTGTAACAAAATATATCTCTAGAGTTTAAGGTCTTCTGTTTAAATATTCAAAGCGCATCGAGTTCTTCAAAATACTATATTTGTAATACGTAACTATCATTTGTTAAGCTTGTTTTTGAGCATATGCTTACATACATTAGTGCCATACGCTATAGTCTGACGTTTAGGAAGTAGAAAAGATAGAACAAGTGCACTCAAAAGCGCTGGTAAGATGCACTGACCGTCGTGATGTTAACTTATTAGCGAGGAAAATCAATCAAAACCACACAAACAAACAGACAAACGAGCAAACAAACAAATGCCCCGCGCAACCAACGTTTTGTTCCTGGTTGCATCTCTACCATCGTATTTTAAATCACGAATAGATTTTGAATGCATATCTCGTGAAATAAGATTTATTTATTTCGAATGGCATTTTGGCATTTTATTTACAGTTGCAACACTGCTTCTTATCTTAAATAAACTGATATGTGTAATCTATAGCCTGCATCGTTAAATCTTGACAGTGTTTATTTTAGAATTTAATTCTAGAATTTAGAGTCATAAAATAATAGTTTAAACACTGCAAAATCTTCTCAAATACAGTACATACGAAGTTTATATCATGGTGATCTATACGTATCAAATCTTTTCAGATTGCAAAACAGATTTAGACATTTAAACTGATTCCCATGAAGTATATTAAAACAATAAAAAATCGACACTGAACTGGGTTTCATTAAATTTCGAATATATGAAGTATGAATTATAAAGAGTGGTTTGTAAATATTTTGCGTAATGATAACCCTTTGACGATTTTGACCCATTTTTTACTAAGCTAACCTGATATTTGTAATATAATGATTTTTTGAACACAAACTAGTTTACGCTCACGTTTCGCATGTACTAAAAACGTAACGTGTCAAAGTATACTCTTATCTGTAAATTGATCCTAGGCTAGAAATATATATTAATACTACTGAACATAATTATCTCATACAGCTAAACCACGTTGATCCGAACACCGTTTATTTGAATTATTCAGTATTTCGAATAGATTTGTCAAGTCCCGTTTAAATTCCTTCTTATTTTAACTAGTTGAGCCGAATTGAAACATCCGATTTTTTCGGTGTTTCGAATCGAAAATCTCGGTCCGAGGTTCATATATTCAACATTCGAAGTAATTTATTCAAGCGTCATAATCATAAATGCACCGTACCCTTAGATCACCCTGATTGTTTTCACGAGAACTTGACATGTTTGTATTAATGTAAATATATGTGATGTTATTACTAGGTTGGCACTTATATCTAGGTGGACCGCTATATGACGAAGATAAACGCTTTGCCCATCCAACCAATGTTAAATCATTATACTGCGTTCAAACTTCATGTTTGGTAGGTGTGTAAATGGATTAACCATGTCAACTGGCGGTTGTTTTAATACAAACGAAATTAAAACTAAATCTAAAGAAAACACTCGTTATATTATTTTAAATACTTAGTAAATATAAAACAAAACATGTTTACAAAGCGTAAAATACAGAAACATGTAATCAATAAAAAAAATTATGTCAATAACATAAACAATTTCAATTTCATTACATCCGATATGACGCATGCATAGTTTCATATAGAACACATTACTTAAAGTTGTGTTTGTAAGTTAAGTCTACATGACCCACGTTAAGCATGTGTTTACATAATGTACAACGTAAACATTTCTTGAAACAAAAACACCCTATACTTAACATGTGCTTGTAGTTGTAGAGTATTGCATTTGATGGTGTTCATAATGGTACATGTATCTACTGTCCGGTTACATCATTGTAATTGTTTTATGGAAAACCTCTTTCTAATACAAGAATAAATCGCTTTGTTTTTGAGTTGATGTTTCTTATGGCATTAGTAAACAGAAATAGAACATAATAGCATGTTGTTAGTTTTTCGTAATGGCATTACGAGAATAAACATTCATAATGTTGGTTAATGTGTCATAAAAAGCTGTGCCATGGCCTCAAAATCCATTAACAACTCGTTATCGCATCAATAAAAGCGCTGTTTAAAACATCTGGGGAATAAATGGCCTTGTAGGACATTGCAAAACAGGTTAATCGATCAACTCAAATACCCTGAATTTTACTTCAAAATCTACTTGTAGACTTTGTAGAGCAAGTCACATTTGTCACATGCCTTGCAGCCACCTAATAAATAAGACACTAACTAAATAGATTAAAACCGGAAGAGTATAAAGAGTATAAAACTAAACAAGTTTGCATTATATTATACGGACAACAACAAAATGGAAAACCGTGCCTAATTTGAGACGTATTAAAAGCAAAAGTATGTACATATTTAGAATTCTAGTGACAAGTCCCATAAAATGATTTGTGTTTCAAATGTTTTTGGTTTTTGGTTATTGTAATTCGAGTTTGATTTTATCACAACTTGTAACAACCGTAATGCTGATTTCACAGATATATCGTCAACCTTCCTGACGGCATAGTAACACATTGTTTAACAATTAAACAATAGTTTCAGCATAATCATCATTAAAATAATTGATACGTTGTTAATTATACAAACAATGTGCCGGTTTCTCTGCTTTAGAATTTCCGAGAATTTCATGAAACGCTTTCAATTTAACAAAATGTTCCAGGATCATTACAAACACGTATCTGTGTTTAATGGACATCCGCTCAATACAATCATTGTAAAATAAGTCTGAGTATTATATTTCGTTGTATATATCATTTCATATTCTGACCAGTACACTTGTGCATAATGAAGTGTTTCATTCTGATCTTGTTTGATCTGATCTTTGATATCAATACCGTGTTCATATTTAATGGAAATCTTTGTGTGAAATTAAATTTGCAAAGCATTTACATGTATTATGCGCGCGCAGGGTCGTGTTGTGTTATGGTTTGGTCTGCATCGACTGTGTTTCTGTCTGTCCTTCAGTCTGTTCGATCGACAGTCCAGTCGTCCGTCTGGTAGCAATTTCCCGTTTAGAACATTGTGTAATTTGTAAAGTTTTCTTTCCAAACCATCTCTGTATTAAGAGGATGTTTCGCGAGCTTCTTCCTGATCCGTAGCTTAAAGTCACTGTCCTCCAGATGCTCAAATCGTAAAAAATGGAAAAAAATATTAAAATTATCGGTAAATACTGGTCTTGTTTTGTTCAGTGTACCAATCCACTATTATTGACCCATAAATTTCAGTGAGAAAGTTGACAGAATCGTTGGTAAAACATTTTTTTTTTTTGCATAATCTACTGCGTTAGTAACGCCGTTAAAAATAGAAAGGATAATTTATTGAAGAAAGTCACGTATTACAACAATTGCTGTTTCCGGGTTGCCAGTCAAAACGGCCTCAATCGAAAACGGCCACAGTCCAAAACGGCCCCACTTTCGGTCAAAACGGCCACAAACGATAGCAAAAATCGGTTAAAACGGCCTCATAGGAGGATTTCATTGTAAAGTCTGGGTGTGAAAGTTAACACATCTTAAGTATGACAATTACTGATGGTTAATTAAGTTCAATTATACTTAAG
>Ga0224511_10002427_pt1 | contig 12546 bp, 3 predicted proteins | sample SF_May12_sed_USG_2_FD_169988 | JGI IMG/M metagenome (GOLD analysis project Ga0224511, IMG submission 169988) | Sediment microbial communities from San Francisco Bay, California, United States - SF_May12_sed_USGS_8_1 | ecosystem: Environmental > Aquatic > Marine > Sediment | place: USA... | reverse complement strand
ACTCTGCCGACAACCAGCGTCATAAAAGTCATGTGATTTTGTTAATTGGGGGTAAATTATTGAGCTTTCCCAATGCCTAATGATTGAATTTAAAATTGAAATAAACAGATTTAAGTTTTTGACCCCAGTCGCTGGTGGGGCAACAACACTATTTTAAGTCCGGCCTTAGGCGATATGCGTAGCTAAGCATTTGAGCAATTTTTTGCGCAACTCAGGGCGATTCACCATAAGAAACGTTTCTTCTTAGTTTTTGCAAGCCCAGATCATCCATAAAGAGCATAGAGGGAAACGAACAATGTTTCGACCTCGGTTGGAAAATCTCGACAATCTCCAGGATTTTGAAATATAAAAAGTATAAGGCTAACAAGAGAATGAATTCATGAACTTTGTTGCGCAAGATATCGTTTGTTGAGGTTTATGAAAATGTCAGTGAAACGGCCCCCTGGTAGCTAAAACGGGAAGTTAATATTATTTTAGAGTCTGACAGTTAAAGTTTAAGTTAATAAATGACATGAAGACATGAGAAAAAAGTCTGGTTAAGCACATCACGCCGGATGAGGTTGGTTTTATTTCTATACAACAACAATACATTTGTTTAATGGTTAATTTTTTATTTAGAATAATCATTAATTAATGAGGTTTAATGGTGCAAATGAAAAAAAAGTTAACGAATGCACAGTGTGATTATTTTATTGTACTGAGCAACACATTCTTTGGTTGATTTTATTGATAAGAACGTTGAAATACTATACATATAATTATTAACACATTTTAGCAGGGTGAAGATGTCAAGGATGTCAATAACAACCACAATCTTGTTGTTGACAGTCTAAGCACACTTCTAGAACACTTGGTACAAACAACAACATTAAAACTCTTCGGCATGTAACGTTTAGAAATGTTCAGAAAAGACTAACTTATTTTTTACAGACCACTAAACTATCACTTGATATGTCCGTGCATAGAAATTCACATATGTGTTTAAAACTGAACATTTGAAAACAATCCAAGAAAATTAGTTTTTGTATCCTTTTTGAATCCTTAAAATAGCAGAAGCTGATTGATTGGACAATTGAAAAAATATGTTTCGGTATAAAATACCTTTAAACTCCCAACTATATTATATCAACCAAGACAACGTAATTTATAAAATTGTACCAACCATTGTTCATCATAACATTGTTTATCCATAACACTCTTGAAAACATAGTATGTTTTAAAATATTCAAAAGACCTCTAGAATTTTCTGGACATCTCTTGACGCAGTAGACTGTTCCAGTATGATAACACTTACTCTAGAAGACAGCTGTAGCTACCAACATAGATCTAGACTGTTCCCAATGTTCAAGACTATCCTAGAAGCCGCAATCCCATTTAGCATGGGTGCAAATTGAAAATATTGAAAAACCTGAAAACTGTAACTTTAAACCCTGTTTCAATATAATTTAATTGAATAAGTAAAATATGGTGTTCTTTGTCATGAAAACCCTGAATTTCAGGCATATGCCTCAAAACTTGCACCCATGTAGAAATGAATTTCAATGATCTCCAACTAGAAGTCAAAGTCTTCGTCCGCAATCTCCTTGGCACTCTAGAGCTCCTCTCTGAGTCCAAGTCCTTGTTGTGTACGACTTGGGCGGGAAACGCATCGCCTGTCAACACGAGAACTTCATTAGCAACAACTTTTATAACAACATAGCCTGTTAAAACAGCACAATAAGAAGAGCCTTTCTCAGTATAGTATTCATAATAACGATTACATTTTTTATTTAGGGAAAAAATGCTTTGAAATATAAAAATAATTATTTGTTGTTGATTTGGCCATACATAAGTCTTAAAAGCACATCTCTATCTAAATTATCGCTAAAGTTAAGTTAATAAATATAATTATTGATTGTAAAGTGTTCTCTATTAATTAAAAAAACACATAAATGTCAATCACCATAGGCACATTACCTTGACAGAGTTTTTGTGAATGTCGAGACAGAAGGTGATTTGCTGTTGGAAGGCTGCCATTGGCTCACGGGTATGGTAGACGTCACTCGTCTCACGGGACCGAACGTAGCCCTTCTCGTGGTCGATACTAGCCTCTATCACACCATCATGGATGGCCTGGCAATAAAGACATGTTTCCGATCGGATGTTCCACAGAGTATTAAATTAAGCAGACATTGTTGTTTCAAAGGTTTTATGGACACTGCTCCATTATGACTGAAAATCATTCTTTACAAATAATACAACTAACATACATTTTGTCAAAGTCTAAAGTAGCTTAGATATAATCATCATAGATTAATTGGTGATATACTCGGTTGGGAATTACCACAGAGTGTGCATGCGCTGCACATAAGTAAGAACAGTAAAACAAATTCAGACATATGGGTTACATGATTCATTGGAACGCTTATACATCAGTCTTTTAAAGTACGTACATGTATACTTATGGTACATCAGGTTAAATAATTAATAAAGTGAATTTGTGCCAGACAGAATGTTGTGTATAGTTGCTTATATTACTGGTTATACGTATAACATCTGAAAACAATATTTCGTCCGTCAAATGGGGAAATGGAAAAAGCAACTACATGTTTGTGTGTATAAGGTCGTATTGTAAACACAATATATACAATGCTCTACAATTCGTTTCATATGGACGCAATAGGCTGTATGTTGAAACACTATCGTATTATGATCGTCAATCGGTACTATTATATTTGTAGAAACTTTTTTGTAGATGAAGGATTGAGAAGAATGTGTTATATGTCCGAACGTTGTACTACCTGTTCGTCTTGTATACAACTTTATGTATGATTACAAACAAAATACTTATGCGCTTGTTATGTTGATGTCCATATTAAACACAATGTGAACAATCTTACGACGTGACCTATTAATATGCATCATAATTATTATTGTTACAATTTGTCGCAGTATTTGGAAAGATCAATTTAATAGATAATTTCAACAATAAACAAGAATACGCGATAGACTTAAGAAAATAATTAAATCTACCCCCGTGTGATTTCAGTTTCAGTGATACTTCTGAAATTGAAAAAATGCTTTATAATTTTAAGAATTAGTGTAACACGTGCAAATTCGTGTACATATTTCTGTTTTAACCCTGATAATTTATGTTGCATGGCCGTATCCCTGTTAATTAATGGTCAAAAACAATAGAGGAGACTGATTGAAAAAAATGAAATAAAATATGTATACAATCTGTTCAGACATTGTCTGATGTATGTGTTCAAACCAAGACTTACACTTACTTAGTAAATTGAGGTCACAAATGTTCTGTTACAATAGAAGTCTTGAAATAATTGTTACAGTGATTGCTTCAGATCCGATTCTTAAGAAAACCTCAAGTCTCCAGAATACAGCTGCGTCCGTATTCCCAAAGTAGGTTTACGACCATTGCAAATGAGGTGGATCGATGTTACTCAAAACAGCTTTCTTCTTATATTTAAAACTGTCTACCGTTTAAAGTTACGAATTCATGCTCTTGAGTTTGTATATATCAGCGCCTTTGAATTGAACACATTTGCTTTATGTGTTAATATAAATATTTTCCAATAAACATTTTATAATGTTGCGAAAACGGTGGTATACAAAAAAATGATGTATGAAGGTTTTTCGAGCAGAAAAAGCATAAACATGTAGGTTATTCAACTAAGCATATGTATATATAAGATTAGGACAGTCATACAAATCCTTAGCAGTATTTAATCATGTATAATGCAAATGTTGATCTTCAGAAAAAATGTCATCCCTTCTATGAGTGTTAAAACTTCAAGAAGTATTTGAATTAATGTGACAATTTTCTCTTCAACACACAAAGAAGCCTGGCAATCACGATATCTCTGCAATGGTTAACGCAGATACTTGCGTGATGTAGGAGATAATTTCCGGCCTTGGCAAATTAAAAGGAAAAGTTTTCATATACCTAGAAGGTAGCGTTTTGAAATGACAGATAATAGCATCGGCAACGTACAAGTGGTGTATCGAACAAAGATTTGTTTTAGTGAATGTATGTTGATTGCGCAAGGCTAACTACGTCATTGATTACTACATGTATTAAATGTCGCGTTAATTGCGAACATGGTTCCAGTAAGTCATACCACGAAGACTGTAATATATTCGTTTTTTGTTTTAGCTACTAATCTTTTCAGCATGAAACTTGATCTAAATGTTAATGACACGTCATACAAAAATGCCGATTTGAACGGACAGTTCCACAACTGTCAATTATGATAATTTATAACAGTACATGGTCAATTTTTATCAAATGGATTAGGGATATATTGCCAGGTGACAATCTGACCTAATGTATACAATAGAAAGCGTACTTTCTGTTTGTGATAAACCTAATCACACGAGCAATGGATTTTAGCAAATGTGAGCGGAGATTAAAAATTTGTGGAACCATGCATTACCACAGAGGGTGCATGCGCTACACATAAGTAAGAACATTAAAACAAATACAGACATATGGGTTACATGATTCATTGGAACGCTTATAAATCAGTCTTTTATAGTAAGTCATGGCTTCATGCTTATAAGAACAGTAAAACAACACGCTACGGTTTTACCTTTTTGCAGTTACATCTTCTTTTTACAGTTTTTGGGCATACAAAAATCATAGGTCCGCGGCGTATACAAGCACTAGCGGATCCAGGGGGCGCGCGCCGGGTGCGCCCCTCCCCTGGATCCGCTATTGCTTGTATACATTTAAACTGTATGTTTTATAGTATGTTCATTTTGTTCTGTTTAACAATTGAATGTCTAAGAACTTGTTAAAAATAAATAAGAACAATATGACTATGTTATGTTTGTAGACGACTATATCTTTTATTATTTTATCATCATCATCATCATCATCATCAGCAGCAGCAGCAGCAGCAGCAGCAGCAGCAGCAGCAGCAGCAGCAACAGCAGCAGCAGTAGTAGCAGTAGTAGTAGTAGTAGTAGTAGTAGTAGTCGTAGTAGTAGTAGTAGTAGTAGTAGTAGTAATAGTAGTTTGTCTGATATAAAGCGTTGCAGTGAAAGTCTATGTCATTTTATTTATTTGTATTCTTTAAACTTCTGTTCACCTCCGATCTGTCATAAAAACTTGCCGATGTCTCCACACAATTTACATCTCAAATTGTGTGCAATGTTTTCCAACCAATTGCAATAAAAAACGCGTTTGCAAAAAATGATATTTTCCTTGAGAGTAAGATGCTACAACCACACAGTTGTTAATGGCTAGTGATTTACGATATCTTCCGCATTTCGTCTCGAAAATTGCTAGTTTATGTTATAGTAGATTTTTCGAAGTACCAAGTAGTCTGCATTTATTAGGCTTAAATATACAATAAACAATGTGCACATTCAAAAGTTAAAAACCGCAGCCAAATAGGAAATGTAGTTTCTTTACATATTTTTATTCTACTCAAATCTGGTTTATTATTTGCACAAATGCTTAAAACCTACGAGAATAAGAATAACTTTGCTGTTTCAAGGACAAACCCCATTTTATAAAGAAAGGTCAAGCATTGAACTTCCTTTAAGAGTTATATGAAAGAACGTAATTTTTGTTTATTCCGTCTCAGTAAATGTATGGCTAAAGTATACATTTTTCAATTTTAGGACAATCACTTCTTATGTTTCATAACGATTCATGAACAATTATAAGAAATGGTTGTCCTTAAATCAAATCGCCCTTAACTGTATTGCAAGAATAGTTCCATATGTCAAGTAACTGCCTAATTTTTCTGAAAAAGATCATATAATTCTTCAATCGTCACAATAATATGTTTGAACATGGACATTTTGCGAAAGGTATTCACAGTAGGTACTACTACAAAGTTTATGAGTTGTCGCAGGTGCAATCAACTAATATTATTACCGGCAATTGAGCACCTCACGCATAGAGTTTAGAACCCCGTGTGCGTCTCGTAAGATATATTAAAGCAGCTATGAAATCCCTTGGCTATAGGGACTGTCAGCTGAAATTTTATTTGTCTAAATGTGGGCTTAAATGCCTCTAGAAAGTTTTTTTCTTAAAAACGTTTAATGACAAACAGTACAATCAGTAAACATTTCATATAAAATTCAGCTTTCGGAGTCGATTCACTGCGGCCCAAAGAGTCTAAAGACCAAACTGTGCTTTTTTTATAATTTTTATTGTTTTGACAGTTGTTTTGCACCAGTTTAAAGCCAAAATGTGGTGAATAGTAGCCAAATGTAGTGAAAATTGATAGCGAACAATGTCGGTGTGCCTAACGAGTGCTGACAATGGTCTCTTGGCAAGCATACGTTTTTTCGCGAACCGCTGAAAACCCCACTTTAAAAAAAAACATACATTTTTCTTGAAATATTTGAAGCAAATTCGTGAAACTTCTCCTTCTTACTTGTTTTACATTTAAACATGTTGTACATGGATTTTTAACTTGCTGATAAGCCCAAGACATTCCCTTAAGGTTGGTGTGTATCTATTCTGTTACAGTTTATAGCTTGAAATTAAATTTTTTTATAGGCATAATTCCAAGTAGCTGTGTTCACCAAAATTACAAACATTTTAAGTAAGCATTACTTTTTGTAAAAGGGGATAAAATGATGTATCATTTGGACAAAAAATAAGTTTGTTTTCTTAGAGAGTGCATGGTGATAGGTGGGTGGGGAATGTAAACATCCGGTTGCAAAAATTCATGAAAAAAGTAGCCAACAATGGTTGGTTTCGTTCCGTGCCGAGTTATTTCTTGCATAATACGCAACATATCATTTTTTGTTTAAATCGACTCATCTTAAACTGATCTTTAAAAAAAGGAATGGATGTGGGGTACCCTATGCGGCGGTTTTTGAGATATTTTACGTTCAAGTTGACCAAGTTACTATGTATTATATAGGGCCGGGTAATTGGTAGTCAACAACCATATCAAATGTGTTGTTCGTGTCATCTAAACGGATTCTGGTTCAGTGCCATTTTACCAATTACGCGCGAACAAATATGAACAAACGAGCATGATGAAATAATGACGCAACAATATTACTCATTAAATACTAAGTAAATAAACAAGTGTATATACTTTGCTTGTTTGAGAGTTTTAAGTACCTGACTCACGGTTTCAAATGATACTGTTTTATTTTACTTGTGTTCGTAATCAAACAGCCCGTGTGACCATTTTCTATGAACAGGAATAATAAATAATAAAATTGTATCTTCAAACAGAGAATAACAAAGAAATGTATGTGTATATTTTACAGAAAGTAATAAATGTCTTACACACGTTGTGTTTGTTTGTCTTTATAGTTCTTATTAGAAGTGTGTGCTTTTGAAGTGCCTTTCATGGTAAGGGTTTGGCATGAAAAAGAGTGCTTGCGGGTTAAAGTGCAGTCACACTACAGCGTATGACATCAGCATATTTCTATGGACACAAATTATTTACGGGCACCTTACGGCGTCTATTTCAACACAAATCGTCCGATTCTACGGCGCCTAAACGGCGCCCGGCCGACAGCAGCAATAATCATACGATGTTTTGTCAAATCTTTTGACATCATACGGTGCCCGGTGAAGTTTAGGTATTACTTAAATTTCCAAGGCGCCCGTATTGCGTTTTGTAGTGTCATTGGGTAAAATGACATCGGTCGGGTACCGTACATTGCCCGGACGGCGCCCGGCCTGCGTTTGCACACATCGGACGGGCGCCGGACGATTTTGGTTTAAAATTTAAATCCATCGTACATGTACGATGTCTGAACAGCGCCAGGCAAATCTGTTAACTAATCGGCCGATACGTGGAACTGCCACCGGTGAGAAGCGACGTGTTTTTGCAGAAGAACATATTGCATCTAAATTGATACTTCACTTCTAAGGACCAAACACATAAATAGAAACATATATTTCGCTTGAGCAGCTGAGAACGAATAACATGCAACGGACAAGTGCTATTGATATTTTTGCAGTTTTGAGCAAGTGTGATTTCCCCCTCTATCACAGTCAGAGTCAGCCTCAATCTTTCTTATTTTAACAACATGTTTATTGGCAGGAATGATCGCGAATTTTGATATTAATGTTTACATCATTGCACGTGAACATTTATTTTATATGTTTAAAATCGACCGGTCACTGTACGGTGTCCGGCTGATTTCTTACAACGCCGGCCAATGTTATATATACATGTACGTACGCCGGCCGGCGCCAGAACAGTATGTGACCACGCAAAAGGAAATTCTTAAGAATCGTCCGGTGCACGGGCGATTATCAAATTCGCCGGTGATCGCGAAATCACTGAAATCGTACGATGTCAGTTTTATGTGTTACCATAGCATATGCAAGCGTATGCTCATACGCTCGCACACGCTGTTATACGTAAGGCATACGTCGTGTACGTTCCAAATACGCTGGCATACGTCGATGTACTTTGTGTCATACGCAGAGGCAAACTTAATGTTTGGACATGTTCAAAATGTATCAGCGTACGCGAGCAAATATAATACGCACTACATACATGTACGCTAGACATACACTTGATACGCTAATGGTACGTTTCTTATACGTTAAACAAACTTATTCGTTTGTAAAGACCTGTAGGCGATAGTCGGGGTTTCAAACGTCAAAAGTTGTGCGTACGTAAAGTGTTTCTGAAACTGCATAGATTTTCTGATATTTGCATTGTTTGCGTCAAACAGCATTTAGTGGCGTGATTGTGTGTGATACAGTGTGTGCGGGCGTGTCCGGTTGTTAGTCACACTGTTTTAACTTAACTATGACTGCTAACGCTTTAGTATGCTGAGAACATAATGTGTATGACGGTTCACTCTAGATCGGAAATATTCACTTTAAACCGGAAAGTCGTAATCAGTTAGTAATATGTAATAACGATTGAATATCCATATCGACGTCAGTTTATTATAAATATGCGCACACTGCACAACCATATTGGATAAAAAAATAATTGACCAACATCTACAGTAGCTATATTATCAGCTGCAGATAATAACAACAGAGGCAATATCTTTCACAGCAACTATAATGCAGCTGAAAGCAGAAATGTAAAATGTCTGGACTTTATATACTGAATTTAAAAGCAGTCGCTGTGTTTATCTTTCTGGTTTCTGGCGTTTTTTCTTCAGGAGTACAACACGATCAAGCCGAGAGGGCGTGCACACTGAAAGGAGGACTTGCTAGCCATTTACATTTTAGCCCGATACCAGAGACAGTAAAATACCCTCCACGGACAGACATTCCGGGCAAATCGTACTCGGACCTTCGCGGCCTTGCTTTGGCAGAGGGCGAATCGGCTTGGGTGAGCGGTTATGCTGAATACAGCCAACCTCTTGCCTGGAACGGTTGCTTTCAGCCCATACACGGGTTAACAGGAGATATTGTTACAGATAAGAACAATACGTTGTTCCACTGTGCACAAGCATGTGCCAACAAAGGACAAATACCGCCATACGAGTATTACGAGTATGTTGCTATGGATGGACTGCATTGTTATTGTTTTGTTAATATAAGTATATTCCAGAATCAAGCATTGGCTTGCCAAAAAGGTTCTCAGTCAGTCGGTATTTTTCATTTACTTTCACACAATACTACCCGTGAACAGTTTCAATGTCACAGCCTCGAAACGCCGGAAACAGATGCGTCTGGAAAATGTAGTGCTAAACTAAACAGTGTGTGTACCTTGAGCAACGTCAATCTGCAAACTGTGCAACAATGTAATAATTTGACAAAAAGAAATTGTATTATTCAAGAAAAACGGACCTGGCAGGAAAGTGTAAAATACTGTTTGGAAATAAAAAGAAGACTAATGCCTTACCCTCTGTTAGAGGACTCTGACAATATAGAAAAAGGACAACATTTCTGGTTGGGTAAATTCAGAAGTTTCATCGCAAGAACGGACAAACGTTACGAAACTACAAATATTTGTTTGTCGATAACGAGGTCTGATGGGACAAAACGGATTCTGGAACCCAACAATTGTTCTTTGTTATTGAAGGCTGTCTGCAACAATTACATAGTTGGAAGCAAAGCTGAGAACATGGGTCATACATACGTACATGTATACGTGATTGCAGCTGTGACCATGGATGGGAAATATTGTTATTGTTTCGGAAGTAACATCGACAATCTTAATGCATCGATTTGTCGAAAAGATCGTCAGTATGTCGGAATATTTCATGTGCTTTCAGAATATTGTCTTGAACATTTTCAATGCTACAGTTACAGATATGAACCGCCAAACATGGAATGTGTAAAATGTAGTGCTAAACTAAAGAGTGTGTGTACTTCAAGCAACGTCAATCCGATTATTACACATCATTGTAATGATACAAAGAAAAATTGTATAATTAAAGACAAACGGACGTGGCAAAAAAGCGGACAACACTGTTCGGAAATAAATAGAAGACTTTTGCCTTACCGTTTACCGGAAAAGCTTGCAAATACGGAAGAAGGACGATTCTACTGGTTGGGGGCATTCAGAAGTTTCATCGCAAGAACGGAAAAACGTTACGAAACTACAAATATTTGTCTGTCGGTAACAAGGATTGATAAAACAAAACTTGTTCTGGAACCAAACAATTGTTCATTGTTATTGAAGGCTGTCTGCAACAATTACATACTTGGAAGCAAAGATGAGAACATGGGTCATACATACGTACATGTATACGTGATTGCAGCTATGACCATCATCATCGCCATTATTGTCGCAGTTGGTGTTTTGTTCTATTTCTATAAATGTCGCAGACCCAAAAAACAAAAAGAAGACCAGATCAAAACGCTTGCAGATACACGTGGTAACCAGTATGACAATGACTACAGTGATATAAATGAGTTGGAAATATCTCAGAAGAAAAACAATAGTACTAAAGAAGTTAATTCTTTTGTTGCAACACAAAGTACATACGCCGATATTGAGATAACTTCCAATGAACCAGCTAACAGTGAGGAAGAGGAGTACTATCACACAGCAACAAACTACCGACCAGATGAACGAACTAGAAACAAAAACAAACCCGTGAATGTGTACTCGAAATGTAAAGATACTACCAGAAACTCAAATGCATATGATACGCCAGGTCATTCTGAAAAGCAACACCCCGGCTTGGCTATGATCGATTGTGACACGTACAATACAGCGAACAACGCGGATTTGGAGACGTCTAATACGTACAACGTAGCAGGAGAATCGGTCCCGCCTATGGGTTTGTCGTCCATTGATTCCAACACTTACACAACAACAGCAGGCATCGGTAGACCATAAAAACAATTCATTCCGGATCACTGGACGTGTCGCAGGAAAACGAGCGTTAGTTGAAATGGAACAAATATATAAGTGCATTAAGTTCTCGTGCCTTAACGCATTATTCGACACCACAGCCCACTAATATACTGCTTGATTTTAAAGGTCTCAACTCGTCAGTAGAAAAGTAACGCGTACTGCGTATATTCATAGTTGCATCTGTATACAACGTTATAAAAATAACAAACTTACAGTGTTTCGCTTTTGTTTTATATAAAATCTAATAACAAATGCATCTTGTTGACTGTATAAGCAAGAGCAATATTGACAACGGCTGCTGTATGTGTTTACTTGCCTTTGTTTCGCATTTTGATCGCAACATATTATGTTTAGTTCTTATGCTGATCAAATGTCAGTGATGCGCTTTATTAAAAGCGAATCAAGCCCGCGACAAAATGGTGTAAAATAATATCATCGTTCCCCATTTGAAATACAAACGAACATTAAAATGTTACATGTTTCTAAACATCATAACATAAAAAAACAATTTTATGTGTCGTCTGGTTTAAGTATTATTAATGCAATAGATTAGAAGTAGATAATATTGGATAACACTAATGTCCTTCCTTTTTTGTTTTCCCTTCAAAAGTTGAATACATGTACTTGTATTTTATAATTTGGGGTATAAATAGTCGTGTAAGAAAATGTCTATTCAACCACAATTATAGTGCATAAAGTTAATCTATTGGCCAGCATATCATAAAATCAAGAGAGCACTCCGTTTCAGGAAAAAAGGATGGTTCGCAATGCTAATCAGTTGCTGTTGTGAGGAAATAGATAACTGACATACCGAAAGGCCGATGAGAAATTTTAAATCATTACCACCACACTTTCAATGCAAACAACTATCACGACAGCAATTTCTTATAATGTTAATGATACTAAATTATGTTTTACTTATAAATATTCACAGACAGAATCCGCAGCGTGTTTACAGATAGATAGATATTTTATTTTCATCCGCAAGCGGAGAGCAGAACATATGTACACATACAGTAAATGATATATACAGTCAATAAAATATGATGCACTTACACAGTATACAATTATTTACTTATTAGCTGGGAAATATGCTGTAATATTGACCTAAAAAATCGTTATTGACCGAGTTCAATAACGATTTTTGCAGTCAATATCAACAGCATATTTCCCAGCTAATAAGTAAATAACTGTTTTATTACATGAACTATAAATAGTTTTTATTCATTTATTTAGAATATAATACATAACTAACTAACAACTTACCTGCAGAGAT
>Ga0224511_10002426_pt1 | contig 12547 bp, 5 predicted proteins | sample SF_May12_sed_USG_2_FD_169988 | JGI IMG/M metagenome (GOLD analysis project Ga0224511, IMG submission 169988) | Sediment microbial communities from San Francisco Bay, California, United States - SF_May12_sed_USGS_8_1 | ecosystem: Environmental > Aquatic > Marine > Sediment | place: USA... | reverse complement strand
TCAATGCCAGGAGTCGGGGTGATATTGTTCAATGCCAGGAGTCGGGAGTGATATTGTTCAATGCCAGGAGTCGGGAGTGATATTGTTCAATGCCAGGAGTCCGGAGTGATATTGTTCAATGCCAGGTGTCGTGAGTGATATTGTTCAATGCCAGGAGTCGTGAGTGATATTGTGTCAATGCCAGGAGTCGGGAGTGATATTGTTCAATGCCAGGAGTCGGGGTGATATTGTGTCAAACGTACGAGTTGTTGTACGACGATCTCCACCAGCTGCCTGAAGGAGCAGTCGTTGTTCTGGTGCTTCTCGTACACGTGTTTCATGAGCTTCGCGATCACCTCCGTGTCCGTCTCTGACTCGAACACGTGACCTTTCTTCATCTGCCAGGTAGGAAACGATACCAGTTAGGACAATTAAATGATGAATCGACAACCAGTCTGTCAGAGCATTTTGAAATGATGTTTGATCTGACAAAAGGCGGGAATTTACGTAATGTCATAATGTACAACATGTTTTAGGCCAATCAGAAGACTGAATCTTTTTTGTATTGTTGGCTACGCGCAAAGGCATCCTTTCAAGCATTCTGTTGATACATTATTACCAGCATTTTAGTTATCACTTTCATGTTGACTACGATGCAAAACTATTGTAACTTGTTATATTTAATAAGTTAGTTACAATAGTTTTGCACCAACCCGCGAAATACAGTGAAAATAATCAAATCCTCTCAGAAGGATTTCTACCAGCAAGCTTTGATGCTGTTATTCTATTTGCAAAAGTAGTAAAACTTATGTTTCAAATTGATGATTTAGCTCTTTGGTAAAATTATTGATACAAAAACACTATCAATGATTACTGTAAATGATGCATTATTAAAGCAGCTAACATTTCAGACTAAACAACTGTTGTTTCTAGCAACAGTGTGTGAAGTTAACATATGGCTGGTCTAATCAATAATGCATCAAGCTATCTGGTTAAACATTATGTGGTGACAACTGCATAAAAAATGTTATGACAACAATAAGAAGGATGAGAGAAACAATTAACTGGCTTTCAAAATGCAACGGCTGATGACGTTAATTAACAATTTAGGTGTAGCCACTGAAAGCGTATTACAAATTTAATATGTGTTGTTGTTTTTTAATGATTTAAAGGGAAACTTTTTACTTTAAATGGAAAGTCAGATAACTTTTTTCCAGATCAAGTATGAACTGAGATTTAAATCTGCTTGACAAGTGGGGTCCAATTGCAGCATACAACTTGTCCAAACAAAAGAGACAGTTATCTGCTACAAATCACTTACAATAACTCAAACCAGAGGTATTGTAGATAAGCGAAGTGGGATGATGTCACTTTTCTACAAGAATATTATCAGAGACATACTTTTTTGCAAGCGTCATATTTCCCTGAAAGTTGATTACTTTAAAAGGGTTTATCAGACAGTAGCCCTCATGTGATGATATAAATGATAAAATATCAACCCACCATTTGTTAACGATATAGCAATTTTTTTTTAAAGGTTGCCTCAAATAATGAGATGTCAATAAGTTTTCAGATATCTCCGTATTTGAATACTTCAATGGAATTGTAGGTAGTCTTTACAAACATTAAGATACCAATTTAGGTATGAAATGACAGCATTATCAAAACATTTTCAAACATTTATATAATAATTGATCATAAAGGCTGTCTAACTCACCAAGAAGGCTTTAATGTCCTTGTAGTTCGTGATGATCCCATTGTGGACCACGACAAACTCTGTAACAATACAAACCTTGACATATAATTATATTATATATATTTTACGAATTTCTGTGAATATGTTAAAAGTACAAGAGATCATAACAGTTTTATGATTGTATATGCACGAATGAAGCTTAGTTTTAAATGCATACTACAGTACTGCAGTTTTCAAATGTTTAAATGTTAAAACATGCAAATGTGCAAATTTAGTGTGTCATAAGGCTTCACTTAAAAGTTTTAATAAATAATAAAACCCTTTAAAACTCTAAAAGATGAAGCATTTTGAAGCATATCTATATACCTAATAATGATATTTACAACACCATGCCATTGTAGTCTGTCTAGATTTCTTTTATAAATGGCCTCAATTTGTCATTATCTATTTCACAAAAATACTTAATTCTACCAAAAGTGTTAAAATAACCTAAGTTGGGCGTACAGTAAAACATTAGAAGATCTATATTTGAATCAAATTACATATTTTTAAACAGAAATTCAAGATGTCAAGTGCCAGTTGTCTGGTCTAGTATTAATATATATCTTGGTTTTTATTAACATGAACGTCATGACGGTTTTATAACAAATCAAGCTGCTTCCAGCCATTCCTAGGCGTTCAGGTATGATGAAAGATTGCAAGTATGTATGTAGAAATCAAGGGTATGTAATACAATCATTTGAACCTGATAAGAAACGATGCTGTTATAACACATTATGTTTCCTTTACAAGAACCTACAAGTATACTGTATACCAGTAAGCTTCCCTGTAAAGCTGTAAGCTGTTTAACATACAAACAAGCTTTCAAAGCCCGATGCACAGAACAATCCTGGACGGGTGATGATAGCTGACGCAATATTAAATAGCTGTCTACAGACACGGACACGTAAACCCAGGGTCGATCCCCAGATGTTACAGCACAAGATAAACACAAGATAGGCCGAGATTTGAGCCTGATGTCACCATCCCAGAGGCTGAGGAACAATACTGTACTCCTAGCTACACAGCCATGTACACGGTCCAGCCTAGTCTCAAGTTAGATGTTGTATTAGGTATGTATTAGGTTTCTATGTAAATCTAAACTCGAGAGTCAATATGAACAAAACAAAGCTGTACTTCGGAATAAGCCAAGCCAATAATGAATCACTTTCAGTTAGAGCTTTTCGAAACAGAAATATTCAGAAACACACATAAAAGATATAATAATAAAACCTCGGTGTTCTTCACATTTAGAGTTCCATACCAACAGAACACAGTTTAAACAAGTCATGTTTGTGTGTGACATTTTAGCAAGTTGCTATAGATGAATTATTCAACCTTGAGAAGTATGTGACCTTTTACCTACATTTGAGCTCCACCATGACTTACAAAAACTAAATAACCCTAATCATGATATCCTACATAATAGCCAGAAATATAACTAGGGGTGTAAAACTTGTTGTCTGCTGAATTGACCAATTGTGTTAAAATCCAGTTTTAGCCAGTTCAAAATGACATATATTTCACTCCCAGTGAATTATTTGATTTTAAATTACATGTATTATTACTATTTCTTTTGTGCGTCCAATGATTCGGAATGCTAAACAAAACCTTTACTCCGCACATAAAGAAAGTAGTTCAATTTTCTTTCTCAATAGCTAAGTAGATCTACCCTCAACTCAATGATTTTTTCACTCAATCATTTTCAACCATTTATTTGTGGAAGTAACCCCACCCCACACCTTGACCCCATCCCGCCCCCTACGCACCGTTGTTGGGGTCGGATCTCTGTGGGTGACTGTTAACCTCGTTGGGCTCGCCATGGGTCGCCCAGCGGGTGTGGGCGATGCCGCAGTGGATCTCAAACTTGGTCTCACGGTTCAGATCATACGTCTCTGCAACACAGAAAGGGAGACGTATATAGGAAAATGTATCAATTATGTGCAATAAAATCTAACAGCTTTGCACTTTTACTTGCAGTGGCTAAGCCTAATGCCACTCATTTTTAACATGCACAATGACTGTGCCGACTTCAGTGTGAGATAATTTACCTGTCATAAGACATAATTATTTTAGTAACATGATAAGCCTTCTTCTCAAAATAACATGGAAAAAAGAAAAAACAACTAAACTTTCATGAAACAAGATATATTTGGCCATTGTTATAAGATGCCTTGCATTCAGCAAAATCCTGCATTTGATATACACATGTTTCTTTCTACGTCTTTAAATGATTGTTTGCTCCGTATATGAGATTATTTATCATTATTTATTAAAAGGTGCATTGTGATCTTTGCACTCACGGCAGGATTTCTATTAACAAAAAAGATTAATGTCTACCTATATCTATTAACATTCTTCCTGCATCTCAGTTTATATAACTGTAATTACAGAAGTACTATTGTAAAGCCTTTTATTGAATCTTTTTAGGGGAAATAAATAACGATCTAAATGTCGACCAAAAATAAGCTTACTCAGTAGATATATTTCAAACTTCCGGATTCCTGTGCAAGATTTACTCAACCCTTGCCATAAAGAACAAAACCTGCCATGCAAAATTGGCAAAAAGCTATCAAACATTTGTTTGTCATAATGCAATAGGGTGTAATCAATATTGTTGCAGAATAGGTCCAAGTCAATAGATTATGAAAGAAACTTCCTCATTGTATTGAACTGTTAAAAACCAATCAGAAATGAATATGAAATGCCAAATATTTTTTCCAATTGAACCAAAAATACCCCATAACAAATGTTTAGTGTAACATGATATATTTTGAAACGTAAGTTGTATTGTGTCTTAAAGTACTAATTTGATTAAATTTCTGCGTAGCTGATCTTCGGATAAGGACAGGAAGGTGTGCACAATAAATAATCAGTTATCTAGACACGTGTTACTACCTATTTCACACACCCACACACAAAAAGGAAAACATTATTTAAAAAAAGTAATGTTTGCTTAAGAAATTGAACATCAAAGACACTAGAATCCTTTACAACTTCAATGATAAAATGGAACCAAATTGATAAAAAGTATTACAAACATAATGAGTGTCTTGTTCACGTGTTTGGAAAAGAAATCGCTAGTGACAACCAAGGCCATGTAATTACATAAAGTGGAGACCTAGCAAGTTACCACAATTAGAGACATCAATTAGGTTAATAGCATGCTGTGCATATTTGAAAATCATTTTAAAGGAATCAGACTTCAATAACAAACACAACAGAAGTCCTCAAGCATGCTAGTTTGAGGTCACAGTAGACGCTGACCAAACACCAGTTATATGTCAGGCAAACACTCCAGACCTATGTATTATTGTTGTCATAAATAAGTCAAATATTGGCTCAAACATGTTTACTGTACCGCAAATAATTGAAGTACTCAATGCCAACTTGACAGATTTTTAAAGCCCCCCATATCATTTTCTATAGAACACTTAACACCCTCAAGACTAATTGAAATATACCCGCTGTTACCGACTTTTACTAGAGGCCATAGGTGGGTGGACAATGTTTATATCCCCAGCCAGACACCACACCTCTCCAGGATGGCTTTATGGGACCTTTATCTTATCTCAGTCTCATCCTCAACAATGATTACCCACGTAAGAACCACATCAGAAACTGGACAAACTGTTAAACAGTCACTTGGGCACGAGGACTTTTGTGATGTTACCTCCACAGGCAAATACTCTTATCTCTAAGCCGACAAACACATAATGTACAATTTAACAGAAGACCAAGATACATCAACAATGGTTTTAAGTACATTTATCTCTAAACATGATGGAGGATACAATTGATCTTTAAATAATTGTGCTTTACAAGGAAAAACGAGAACTGCACAAACCTGATAAGAGAACACTGATCATTAACTATGGCTGGTGCAAGTATTGCATTCCAGACAGTACAATCATATATGATTAGTGAACAAAACAAAAAAATGTCATAATTGCCTATGTTGCCAAACAAGCATTGTCCTTAAATAAAAAAGTATTACTAGTACAACTGCACCTTTGAAGACAAAATAGTCTGGAAAAAATTGATGGTGTTCACAGGTGCCCTTTCCTTGCCATGTTAGCAAACATACCGGTATTTGATGTCAATGAGAAAAAAGGTTCTGTGTTATATAATGCAACCTCTGACTATAGAATGACATGTCACATACTCATGTACATCAAACATCGGGGTTATCTAACAGGCTAAAATGCTGGATCAACCGCCCTTTAGAATTTTATAAATTCACACCTCCAACTCAAAATGATTTCAAGGAGTCCTACTAAAAGAGTTGTCATGTTGTTGGTCACATTGGCATTTTGAAAATACAAGCCCTTTGGGATGGTCAAAATTGAAATTTACTAGCCTGAACTAATAATTGACAAAAAGGACTTGTAACGAGAAAAGTCTAGTTACCATTTTGCAATATAAATATTAAATGCTTTGTCACCACATCACTGCACCTGCCACATGGGCTGAACCAAAATTCTTGTTACTTGCATTGCCTATCAGGCTAGTGTTTATTTTAAACTCTAATGAGTGTGTAAAAAAAAAATGTGTGGTACAATTTTTGCAAATATGTAGTTATTTGGGATTTGCATGATCTTAAATTTGCACACCTGAGATTATATACAAACAAGAAATTTGCAAAGGACCAACCAACCGACCAACCGACCAACCGACTGACCACCAGCTGACTCCAGTATACCCCCTAAAACTTTGTTTGTCGGGGTATAAAAAATACTTTCTAATATTATAGGTATGCTAACATACAATGTATTTGCACAATTTTAAATTCTTGCAACATCTGGCCATGAAGAGCATGAAACTTTGACCACCATCGATATTTATAATTTCACAGTAGAAAGACATGATTGCACATACTTTTGATGTTTGTGACACCTGGCGCATGAAAAGCTTGAACTTCCAGCCACCACGAATGTATCAGACTCACAGTAGTGAGGTTGTGCGTACTACTGAGTACTAGTGAGTGCGAGCGTACTAGCGTGTACTAGTGAGTGCGAGCGTACTTACTCTCGAGCTCCAACTCCAGCTCCTTCACCTTCCCGCGCTTCTTCACGAGCTTGATGGCGCACTTCTTGTCGGAGCACTCACTGCTGTCAAAGGCAACACCTGCAACCACATACGTTACAACGTTACACTCAGGGGGATCAGCCCTGTGGCATATTCCTTTACCAATGATGAACAGCTTCAATAAAACTGAGGCTGCTATTTTCCCCATGCAGAATATGCTTCCTGAGGACTTCTCATTTTTCTCAGAATAAATAGAATTAATGTCTTACATCTGAAACTCTATGACTTTTCATTCTAAGTTTTCCCCAAAATAATAGTTCTGTATTTACTCAAATGAAATCTTATCAAGATTAATTGTCCTCAACAAAGATGGAATGGAAATATAAATAAATAATAAACACTAACAATTTTTTAGAGTCCATTGTCAACCAGGTGTTAATAAAAATATTGTACTAAGTTGGTAAACAATGTTTTGTGTAAAGAAAAGTAGTCCTCCTAAAGCATTTTTTGTAATTAAAAACTATATTGCCACTGTTTGCAATTAAAAAATTAACAAGTAATAAATATTGAATGTAATCATATTATTTGACAATAGTCAATAGTTCACCAGTTTTTGTAAATTTCTAAATTATGTCTAATTAGTTTGTTAACATGATGGTCGTACCAGCAGAGTCGTATCCGCGATACTCCATGCGCTTGAGGCCATTGATGAGAATTTTGAGGATCTCCTCCCTCGTGGCTGGCACCAAGTAGTTGAGGTACGCAAATATACCTGAAACACATTGGAAAATGCACATAGTAAAATAATGTCTTTGGGGTACCCAAATATACCAGAAACACATAGGAAAATGCACATTGTAAGATAATGTAGTTGTGGTACCCAAATATACCTGAAACACATGGGAAACACACACAGAGTTATATAAAGTACGGATATTTCTGAACCAACAAAACATTTCTGCAATCCTATGTCCTTTTCACATGATTCTGTAACAGTTTTATCTGAAAAAATAAAATAAGTAAAAAATAATAGTAAAAAAAAATCAATAAATAAATGAATAAAAAATTACATTTTAAAATACCTTCAGTTTCAGGTGAGAAATTCTCAGGTAAAACTGTTCTATGAATAACTTCTGCCATATTAGCAAGTATCTTGCTTTTTCTAAGTAAAAGCAGTTGTGTTATAAATATATGAAGGCAAAATGGTTTTAAGTTAGAACTTCAAACAGGCACTTTTTGTCTGAAACTATTGTGCAACTTTCCTTCTATTTTATTTCAAGTGTGTAATTTGTACAAGCCATTCTATTCTAAACTGTAAATCAATGTTCAAAGGGTAAATATCATGCATTGAAGCCAATTTCTATATACAATATATTTTTCTTTGAAAGCAGACGAGGGCCAATCAAATACCTTGTCCAGCATTTGGAACTGAAGACAAAAATCCCCTCCTTGTATGTTATATTTTAACCAATCAATCATTCCTTATATATAGAAACTGGGTAACTTCCTTGTTGAGAAAAATTATCGGATCAAGGCATGCATGAAAAAAGTCTGATTGCAAAATGTGCTGACTAACAACCAGTTGTTCCCAGTTTTCCATTTAACCTGACATTGTGAATCTGATATTATTTTAAGCAATGGTTAAATGTAACCGTTCTTATGGTCTTAGGGGTGCAGCCTCATGTGGGAACATTCTCATATCACCGGAGGATCAGCATGATCATTTCTGAAAATTATTCAGATCCTGTCAAGATTTCTGTGAACTATAATTTTAATAACTTTAACTTCCTCATAGCACAGCCTTCATGCTATAATTATGATTCAGCAACTCTTTTGGCAAAAAGGAAAGGTGTCTTCCTAGTAAGCTTAACTGGTTACTTCACATTACCTTGCAAATTTGGCAATAACTTTAAAAGTAATAAATATTATTATGTGTAATCTATTCCGTTTAAATGTATAAAAATTTGTCTATGGTGATGTCTTACATACATCAATGCAAACATCATGAGCCATTAAATAAACTTTACATCATGATGAGGGTGGTTTTCATGGCGGCAACTATGATTGTCGAAATAAAATACTCAAATCAACCTGCTAATACCGGTTGTTGAGCCGAAAGTTCACTGTTTTAAATATATATCTTACATGGGTTTTATAAAAATAAAAAGAAAAGATCATTTTTTTTACAATAAAAAGTGCAAAAAGAAAAAGAAAGAAAATGGGAAAACCGTAAAATGAATCTTCAACCTTTAAGTAGCACGCTTTTGACCTCAGGATCACTCAAACAGGTAGACAGAAAGCATATCTGTAAATATATCTCTCTTTTAATCTACAATAAAGCCTAAACAGGCTGTTTGATTTTTGGCTTTATTGTTGGTTTAACCCGTATGTCATGGGTAGAATTATTTGCAAAAGAATTTGCTAAAAACTTTTGGAAGTTTCTTGAACATTTTAACAATTTCAAAGGAAAAATTTCAATCCAATGATATTAGGTAAAGGTATTTCTTTTAATGAATATGAAAAAGTTTTCCATTTTGTTTCTTCTGAACACTTGTAAGCATATTTTAAGATGCTTTATAAATCAACTGTTTTGTTATCAAAATACAATAGAAAAGAAAAACATAACTTTGCAGACAAGCTCTTGCAAGTATGACAAATGCCAGACAATAAAACACAAAATGTTTGATAAATATAAACATAATGTCTGTCCTTGCATCATTACAGTCTCATATTAATGAACCACATAGAAGGTCATAAAAACAAAAGCAAAATTGTTTTCACATAAATAATAGTTAAAAGAAATGGTTGCTTTACTGTTAAAAATGTGAAGTCAATAATCTTGATACTCTTTTAATTGGTCACACATTTTTTTTAAACTTTGTTATAAAGGAGTTGGTGTGAATTAAGTTGTTGAACTCAAAAAATAAATGACAGAGCACATTTGCTTTTTAAGGCAAATACACATTAGAGACATAGCCTATTCATCTCAATCAGTTACTCATTAAAAACGTTGTCTGAGGTCCTTCTGTATATTTATTTAATCAGGAATCCTAGTTGTGGGCTTTGAGCTGTGAAGTCACACAATCTACATGTATATGTTAGAAAAGCATCCACTGGGCAAGCTTTAACTTTTTTTGTCCAACAATGCATGCATGACAATTATATATACATGTATATAATGTTTATAGGGATAGATGAACGTGATACAGTCAATTTCAATAAGTTTCAAGCAGAACATAGAAATATTGCCAGTGACATATAACATTCTATATAAGCTGAATTTTCATTTCTATTCAGTATGGCGAAGTGGCGTAGTTGGTAAGGTGCTTGTCTTGTTTTGTAATAGGCACAAGTTCAATATCTGCTCCAGGCCAAAAATGTTCTTCTAGTTTTTTGTGTTTTTTTTTTTTGTCTTGACTATTTATATTGTATGAATAAAAAAAAGGTATTAACTTCCATTAAAAAAATCCATTATAACATAATATTATATAATCAAAATATAAATATAATAATGGATTTTTAATAATATTTTTATATTAAGCGAGTTTAGCTCACATCATGTAGTTAAGAGCACCATATTTTTTACACAATACAACAGTTCTACAAAGTGAACCCACTTACATTAAAAAAAGAAGAAAAAACTAACATCTGAGATTAAATTTACCTATAATCCTTATTTATGTGATGCTTATCAGTAAAGAAGGGCCTATATATTCATTTTATAGTGTAGTACAAATGTATAAAACCAATTGTTTTTTTCATGGGGCAAGTCAACTAAGTTTGCCATGTTTATATACAACGCCCGAAATCTGCTAAATAATGAGTCTTGTTACCCAATTGAATTTATATCTTAAAGAATATTTCATCATAAATAAATTTTGGCAGTTTTGACAACCATTATAATTATGGTAATGAGTATATTAATTTTGTTTATTAAATATCACTTGCAGAAACTTGGTAAATCAAGCAAACATGCATCTGTAGCCAAGCTTTCATTTCTTCTTTTTTATTATATATCTATACAAAAACTGGTTAATTGAACACAGTATAACAAAATACTTAATGTATTATTATAACGAAAATCGGAATTTGTTACATATTTTTTCATGACCTCTTTCTTTATATAATATTCCTATTAATTACAAACCCTAAGCAAGCAATGGTAATGTGCAAGTCAATTGAAAACAGAGGTAAGACACGGACATAGTTAAGTAAGTTGCGTCATGTTGACATCAATCTATCTTAGTCTTGACCATAAATACAGATCAATATTATCAAACCATAAACAAAATATTAAATATTTTTTTCTGTCCTCAAAAAGTGCAAGCTACTTTAAGAAAAGTCAACTTACCGCACATATTTTATAGTTGCTGTTGTTCGGTTGGCTTGAATTATTCTGCAATATCTTCCACAAACGTATCTGCAAATTCTGACGACACGTTTCAAGAAACCCTGCCTATATACACTACTTACTATTATTACATGTTTAACATGTTGACCTACTTCCGGGTGAATTTATATTTAGTTTGGAAAATCCCCCAACACCAACAAAATATTTGCCAACTACTGCGTACTTAGTATCTGTGCGTAAAATAGGAGGGTTCAATGTTTGTCTTCTTTTAAAATATTGCAAAAACATCAAAGAAGAATGTCAAAGAAAGGGATTGTCAATATTGGCACGAATATTATAACTTCGTCAGAAACTGTCAGCCTGACGTCGAAACACCGGAACTGACTCAATTTATGCTAATGAATAATTGGTTCCCGGCCTTCTTTCGATATTCATTTACTGTAGACAGATGAATTGGGTACCAATCAAAAGAGTTTGGTCAAAACGCAAACAACAAAACACGCTTGCGGTTTTAAGAATATTAAAGTGGTAAACATTTGTTTCAGTGCGTAAATTAGGCGTATACTTGCAGTAGGGGCGTCTGCTGTTTTTATTTTTATTCTTTTATGTAAGTTGACAAAAACGATTGATAATTGCAAAACTTAACAACTTCGTACTTAAATGTTTCGTTATTTTGCAACTTCGCAATCAAACACATTGAGTCATTGTAAACTTCCTCTTCTGAACAGAAATCATGTAAGGTGAAAATCTAGGGGCTTTTTCACAACTATTTCGTATATTAACGTTCCCAGTAAAGCCCAGCGTTAAACGTAGGTTTAAAATACGTTACATCTCTAAACATGTGATTTTCTTTATTGTAGTCTCAGAACTGATACCCAATAATGTTTTTCATTGCATTTCACCCCATCGGGTATCAGATTTCCCCGCTATGTTACTTATCCATTTGCGTTTCTAGTTTTAGAAACGATCATTCTCAGACATTATTCAACCCAGTGTTTAAAGTAAGCTCTTGTTAGATTGTTTAAAACAAATGTAGTTCAAAGACTACTATGTTTCATCAAACAAAGGTAATTTAGACTATAAACTCAAACGAAGTTTCAACATGCTGTTATTTCTTTTCCCCAGTCCGCCATTAAAATCCTGGTTGACCTTATAAATAGGCTGAGGTCATAACTCTAACGTACAGTAAGTACCGAGGTGTTATGAAAAGAAGTTAGAGTTATGAAAGTCAGAACTACCGTATTTCTTCTATATTTTCGATCACGCTAAATATTCGATCACCCTCTATTTTTTCCAAAATAATTATTTTTTGTGCTTCTAAAATTCAATCACAAGATTTCAAATAATATTTTCGATTCTAAATATTCGGCCACCCAATTTTATGCTAACTCGTTGTTACTTCGATTTATAGCCTATAGCGAGCGTCAGCGCATGCTTGCTAATCCGTTAATTGG
>Ga0224511_10002425_pt1 | contig 12548 bp, 14 predicted proteins | sample SF_May12_sed_USG_2_FD_169988 | JGI IMG/M metagenome (GOLD analysis project Ga0224511, IMG submission 169988) | Sediment microbial communities from San Francisco Bay, California, United States - SF_May12_sed_USGS_8_1 | ecosystem: Environmental > Aquatic > Marine > Sediment | place: USA... | reverse complement strand
CCTTGATTCGTGATGCAAACGGTGTCGTGGTGGCGGGGCTTTCAATTTCCGCACCTATCGAGCGACGTAAAGAAGAATGGGTAGTGTTGTTGCAGGAGACGTCTCGTAAAATTTCCGAGCGTCTTGGTTATAGTGGCGCCTGATGAAATTTGATGTCAAAAACAACGCGAAGTGAGAGTTTAATGATCTCAGCAACTGAAGCTTTGGAAAGAGTAAAAGAAGGCAACAGGCGTTTTGTGTCCGGTGTTTGTAGTTTCGATACCATGGCCAAGCAAATGCAGCAGGCCAGTTTTGCTGAACGGCAGGCACCATTAAAAAATATTAGTAACTCGGTATTTCTGGTTAGGCGACAATTGGGGTGAATGTTATGAGTATTCCGCTCTCGACAGGTAGTATTCAGTTAGACTACGAGATTATTGATGCGATTTTCGCCCTGGATAGTCATAAAGAAGGTATATTGGGTTCAGTAGACCCCGGTAAGGCCTTTGAGGGTGTAAAGCGTCAACTACGTCATATCTGCCGGGAACTGGGTGGTGATGCTGTTATTTATTGCCAGTTTGAATACCGCAACACCACGGCGGATGGATTTCTGGGAAAGAAGCCGGCAATAGAAATTTTCGCTTATGGCACGGCAGTGAAATATCTTTGACCCTGTTTATCAACATCCTGGCCATAAAAGAGTATTCACCTGGGGTTGATGGTTATATCTTATCGGCCCGGGTTGTTGTTCGAGCTGGCAATTCTTAGAGTTTTAATTCAACCCAAACCCAAAGTTTGCTGGTATCGGAGAAGGACGGAACATCCCCACTGAAGCTGGCATGTTTAATACCCAATGTTTTGTCACTGACATCGGCATCGAATGCGGTAGTGATTCCGTGTACATTGTCCAGGAAAGCATAAGTCAGCGTTGTATACGGGATAGAGGTATTGACGTTCGAAACCGCGTCGAAAGTTTGCTCATTTTGACGCCAGCCAACATTACCCACATGCCGGGCTTTATCCAGAATAATTCTCTGCCGACCTAGCTTTGCCGTTGTGGAATCGTTTTTGTAGGCGAGTATGCTTTGATTAAGCTGAGTAACCTCAGGATCTACAACCACGGCATAAGTGGAAAGCTTTTTTGGGTATCTGTCCCTACTCAGCGAGAAATGTCACGGCAGTGCTCTGGTGAAAATGGATTGGCTTTTTGTTTTTTGTCGTCTCGTTATATGATTTGTCCCTGGCGACGCCTGATCGACCAACGGATAAAATCATGCTGAAAGTCAATGCTGTGTCAATGCGGTAAAGAAAAATGACAAGCGGGACCGCGCAAATACGAAAAGCGACAAAAAGTGATTGCCGTGCGATCGCCGAGCTGGCGCTTATGGCGGGCGAGGGGATTCCAGGGTACTTCTGGGAGCAGGACAAATCGCCCGGTGAAAACATTACTGATGTAGGTGCCCGCCGCCTGGCGGCTGGTTCTGGAAATTTCTCCTACCGTAATGTCCTCATTGCGGAAATTGATGGCGATGTGGCCGGCATGTTGCTTTCCTATAAACTGTCGTCGGAGGAAGAGGCTGAAGATCTTGATGAGTTGCCGGCATTTATCCGGCCCCTGGTAGAGCTGGAGCAGTGTGTGCCGGAAAGCTATTACATCAATATGATTGCTACCTTTTCCACGTTCAGGGGCCAGGGAGTCGGTACAACATTGTTGGCGCAGGTGGATGATTTGGCCAGATTAGCCGGTTGCGTAGAAATCAGTATAGAAGTATTTGAAGAAAATCAGGGTGCGCTGAAATTGTACCAACGTCTCGGTTTTCAGGTCATTGAAGCCAGAGATGTGGTGCCACATTCCTGCCACCCCTACACAGGCCGGATTGTCTTGCTTACTCGCCGGGCGGCTTAAGCGGCATGGGCGGCTTGCGTAATTTTGGAAATCATCTTTTTTAGGTTAGGGTTAACCCATGGATTCTTTTCTTAAATCATCTTTGCTCATATTTGTCTTGCTCAACCCGTTTATTATGAGCATCTATCTTATTCAGCTGATCAGAGTGGTGGATTTCAAGACCTTTTCTGTGTTGTTAATCCGCGCTGGTCTAATCAGTTACGCTGTCTTTCTGCTGTTCGCCTGGGCGGGCGAGCTCATTTTTGATGATGTCATGCAAATCCGGTTTCTGGCATTCATGATTTTTGGCGGTATCACTTTTCTGGTCATTGGTGTGCGTCTGATCCTGGGTGTGGGTCCGCCGGTAGAAAGCATTAATCCTCAATCGAAGGAGATTGCGGGCGCCATTGCCATGCCTTTCATTGTTGGCCCCGGCACCATTAGCGCCAGCGTGTTGGCCGGAAGTCAGCTGAATCCCGTGAAGGCCTCGTTTTCTATCGGTCTGGGACTTGTCTGCGCTATTGCCTCTATTATCCTGTTGAAGAAACTCCATGATTGGGTGCAGACGCGTCATGAGCGTTATGTGGAACGGTATGTGGAAATTGCCGGCCGGGTGACGGCTTTGTTCACGGGTTCTTTCGCCGTCGATATGATTCTGAAAGGCATAGAGCGGTGGCGCTTGTTGCTGTAGCGCCACCTGCTATTAGCCAGTATGTTGCGCTGCCCTACAGTTTCCTCGCCTTGGCGTAAGTTGCTTCAGAAATCTCATTCCAGGCATCGTTATTCTTGCGAAAACTTTCATAGGCACTGTAAATCTTTTTAAACGTGGCATCCTTGGCCGCTTCCTCCTTGAGCACTTCTTTGGTCATTTTATGAAAATGCCGAAGTACATCTGCTGGAAATTCCAGAAACTGCACTTTGTATTTCGTTTTCAGTTCTCTCAGGGCCTGCAGATTTTTTGCTTCAAACTGAGACAACATCCAGATGTTGCTGGCCATGGCGGCGTTTTCAATCGTCACCTGCAAATCCTTTGGTAATGATTCCCAGGCTTTCTTGTTTATCGTGAGCTCCAGTGTCGGCCCCGGCTCATGCCAGCCCGGTGAGTAATAATATTTGGCGGCGCGGTACAGGCCCAAACGCAAATCATGATAAGGACCGACCCATTCGGTGGCGTCGATAGTGCCGCGCTCCAGTGCGGTGTAGATTTCGCCGCCGGGCAATTGCACGGGATTGACGCCGGCCTTGGCCATAACTTTGCCACCTAATCCGGGGATACGCATTTTCAGGCCTTTGAGGTCTGCAATGGTGTTAATTTTTTTTCGGAACCAGCCGCCCATTTGCACACCTGTATTGCCCATGGGAAACGGTACAAGATCGTGCTCTGCATAAAGCTCGCGCCATAGCTTTAAGCCGTCACCACCGTAATACCAGGCGTTCATGCCCTGGGCATTCATGCCAAAAGGTACTGCAGTAAAAAAGGCTGCTGCCGGAATCTTTCCTGTCCAGTAATAGGCGGCGCCGTGACCCATTTGCACCACATTACCCCGGGAGACTGCCTCAAAGGTCTGCATGGGTGGTACCAGTTCACCCCCGGCGAATACCTGAATATTGAGGCGGCCGCCGCTAATGGTTTTGACGTCTTTGGCAAAACGCTGTACGCCTTCCTGAAAAATGGGAAAGTTGGGTGGCCAGGTGGTGACCAGTTTCCAGTTAAAACGTTCGGCGGCAACGGCGGGTGCGCTGGATAATGCGCCGGAGGTAACTGCGGCACCGGCACCGAGTCCGGCAAGTTTTTTAATAAAGCGACGTCGTTGCATGAGGTCTCCTCGGTTGTATTTCCTGGGCGACGTGGATTTAGCGTGTTGTTCTGTGGCGCATCAGTGTAATCGAATTACATTGTTGATTCTATGGCGCTTCGGCTTCAATCAGGCTTTTCACAACAGCGGTCCAGGCGCGCGCCAGGTTTCCCCGGTGATAACCGCCACCACCGGTGGCCAGTAGTCTGCCCTGGCAGAATTCATTTGCCAGCAGGCAAAGTTGTCGGGTTGCGTGGGCGTGTACATCGGGGCTGTACGCCATGTGAGTAATGGGGTCACCGGCAATGCTGTCGGCGCCGGCCTGTAGCAGAATGATTTCCGGTTCAGCGTTGCGTATAAAAATCTCTATCTGTGGCCAGATCTCAAAAAACAGACGATCATCAGCGCGTGGCGGCATAGGGATATTGAGTTTTGTCCCAACAGCAGCACCTTTGCCGGTTTCCGTTACTGCACCGGTGCCGGGATACAGATAGTGCCCATCTTCGTGAAAGTCAGCAAAAATCAGGTCCGGATCCGACTCGAATGAATAAAACACTCCATCACCATGATGGGCATCAATGTCGACGTACGCAATGCGATGGATGTTATGGCGCCGCCGCAACCACTCAATGCCAACGCCGATATCATTAAAAACACAAAATCCTTTAGCGCGATGACGGTAGGCATGGTGCAATCCGGCAATGGGAACAAATGCGCGCGTACAACCGCCATGCAGAATTTTTTCCAGCGCATCCAGTACTGAACCAACGACAAACGAGGCTGCTTCATACACACCCTTGAAGGCCGGTGTATCACCACTATCCAGATAACCCTCGCCGGATTCCGATTGCTGTTTTACCTGAGCGATGTAGTCAGGTGTGTGGAAGAGCAGCAGATCATCATCCGAGCACATGACAGGCGTGCAAGTGATGACCGAATGATTGAGTTCTTGTTGGACAAGCTGGCGCCAAAATGCCTCAAGGCGATCCGGGCCAAAGGGATGGCCCTGACCAAACCCGTAACGGGCCAACGCTTCACCATAGTAAACGCAGACTGACACAGAATATTTGTTCAACCTGAATCAACGAAGTGGCAGCCTATCATAATCCGGGACGAGCGGCACACGGACAAAAAAAATGGCCACACAAGGTGGCCAATTTTGTTGCTATAGTGTTGTTGTTATTTTGAATCCGGTTGCGCTGGCAGCATTCTATGACAACTGGAGAATTATTGAAACATTAATTTTGCGCTGCAATAAACACTGCATATGGCGACAGGGAAAGCGAGTGTGCCCAGCACAATAATCACCAGACCGCTAATGAGAGGAGAAATAAATGCCGAAGCAATGAGTGCAACGACCAGCGGTAGTGCCATAACGGCGAAGAAGGCGATCAGGGCCTGGTGGTTTTTCAGCAAGGCCCGGCTGCTGTATTTTACTGCCGGCACGATTGGCCGCTTTCCTACCATGACCAGGGCGATGGCATAGCTGAGAAAGGCTGCGACAACTATATAGATTAGAATCGAGAGAGTTCGAACAAAAAGAAACTGCATCATCGACACAAAACCCAAATCCAGGACACTAACATTATCCAACAGACCGGGTCCGGCGATTAATTTCTCCACAATATTAACCAGGATTGCTGTCAGGAAGCCAATGGAGCCAAAGGTCATGACTGCTGCCAGGTTATCCATATGCCCCAGAACACTGAACATGCCCTTTCCTGCCAAAACCAGGAATTGTTGCAACGCTTGCCCCATATTCTTTTTGTCACTACTGCTTTGGGCCGGCACAGGTTTTTGTTGGACGATTGTTATGGTGCTGCAGACAACCACGGGCATGAAAAAGGCGAATATCAACATGCCTGCAACGGGTATCAGGAGGATAAGATATGAGAACACGACAAACACCGAAGAAATGGTTAACCATAATTTCGGCTGATTTTTAAAAAAGCGCCAGCCGCAGTTGAACCACTTCAGACCGTTGACAATATTAAAGCTGCGAATCCTCATTTCCCGAATCTTTTTTTGCGTCCTGATTACGTTTCCAGTTGAAACGCCTGTTGCCGATGGTTTACCAATATCCTCTTAAAAACTTGTGGATCTTTTGTATGGGTGATCTCCCCTTCTCGGGGAAAGTGTAGATCATAAAGACGTGAAAGCCAGAATCGCAAGGCAGCGGCGCGCAGCATGGCCGGATAAGCGGATTTTTCCGCCTGCTCCAGTGGCCGGATACGTTGGTAGGCTGCGAGTAACGGCTTCGTTCGCGCTGCATCAAGAGAGCCGTCGGCCTGTGTGCACCAGTCATTGATTACTACAGCGACGTCGTAGAGCAATATGTCCGTGCAGGCGTAGTAGAAATCAATGAGACCGCAAAGACCGTCGCCTTCAAACAGCACGTTATCGCGAAACAGGTCGGCGTGGATAATGCCCTTGGGTAAATTGTTATTGCGGAACTGGTCCTGATAACTGATCTCTTCCCGCAGGATATCGAGGTCTTCACCATCAATGTGATCTTCCAGTGCCTTTGCCGTCTGGTGCCACCAGTTGGGTCCGCGCACATTGGTGCGATACTGATCAAATTGCTGGCCGGCCACATGCATTCTGGCAAGTACCTCGCCCACCTGAGCACAATGGTCGGGTGCAGGTTTGTCCAGGGAGCGACCGGCGAGGCGTTGTACCAGTGCCGCCGGTTTTGATTTTAATTGGCGAAGATAGGCGCCTTTTTTATCGGCCACGGGATGTGCACAGGGGATATCGTGCTCTGATAGAAATGCAGTCAGATCCAGAAAAAACGGTAACTCGTCGGAAGTGTGGTGTTCGAAAATGGTCAGGACAAAACGACCATTATCGGTGTCGACAAAATAATTGGTATTTTCAATGCCGGATGAAATACCTTCAAAGCCGACCAGATCTCCCTGCCCGTAGTGTGAAAGAAACTGCTTGAGATCAGCCTGGCTGATTACGGTGTAAACAGACATGGTACGCCATTAAAATTCTTTGATTACCCACATCGGAACGGAAATATCGGGCGCCAGGTCACTGCGGGTAAAGTCTCCGTGTCCTTCGCGGTCAATCAAGTAATATGGCGGGCCTTTTGCCGGAATCACCTTGATCATGTACAGACGTCCGTTAAGACGGTACTCCTGGTGTGTTTCTTTTTCTTTCGGAACTATCGTGACTTCCGGTTCGAGATCGTCAGGATAATCGTTGGCGCTGGGTGTGGACATCGCCGGCGGCGGAGGCATCTCATCCTTGGTGTTTTTGTTCTTGTCGGCGGCCGAGAGTCCAGTGGACAGGAGCAAGGTTGTCATCAGGACAACGAACGATGAAAGAATGGTGTTTTTCATAAAAAGATTTGTCCTGGAATCCGGTTATAGATTCAGTTTGATTTCTTCTTCCTCTTCGGAGGGCTCAAAGCCGCTGGTTTCGTAATAGCGGAAAATGGCAGCCACCACTTCGTCGGCGGTGTCAGCCATGGAGAACAAATCCATATCTTGTTCGTCAATGGTACCTTCCTTGATAAGCGTATCTTTGAACCATTCCACCAACCCGGCCCAGAATTCTCTTTGAACCAGGATGATGGGCATGCGTACACTCTTGCCAGTCTGGATCAGGGTAAGCGCCTCCACCAATTCATCCAGGGTACCGAAGCCGCCAGGCATCACCACGTAGGCCTTGGCATATTTTACAAACATTACCTTGCGTGCGAAGAAGTGCTGGAAGCTCAGAGCGATGTCCTGATAACCATTGCCGGTTTGTTCGTGGGGCAATTGAATATTCAGGCCAACACTGGCAGATTTTCCGGCATAGGCACCCTTGTTAGCCGCTTCCATAATGCCTGGGCCACCTCCGCTGACAACACTGAAACCGGAATCGGACAATTTGCGCGCGATTTCTTCAGTTAGGGCATAATAAGGATGGTTGGGGTCGGTTCTGGCTGAGCCGAAGATGCTTACCGAAGGTTGTATGTGCGACAAGCGCTCAAAGCCTTCCACAAATTCGGCCATGATCTGGAAAATTTTCCAGGACTCGCGGGACATGATCCGGGAAGGTGTGCTGGAAAGAAAATCTCGGGTAGGTTTACTGTTTTTATCTGGCATAGGGACGCTTTTTATCACAAATTTGGGTTTATCCGCACTCAGCAGAATTCTACAACATGAATAATAAGGAAAAAGCCCCGCCGTTGATTTTGGTTGACGGCTCATCCTATCTATACCGTGCTTTCCATGCCATGCCGAATTTTACCAATTCGCATGGTGCGCCAACGGGTGCGATTTACGGGATTATTAATATGCTGCGTAAACTACTGGCGGACTACGATCCGCAGTATATCGCGGTCGTGTTTGATGCCAAAGGCAAATCCTTTCGAAATGACCTGTATCCTGCCTATAAGGCCAATCGGCCGCCGATGCCCGAGGAGTTACGAAGTCAGATTGAGCCCATACACGAGCTTATCAGGGCACTTGGGTTACCCATAATTATTGAGGAAGGGGTGGAGGCCGACGATGTTATCGGCACCCTCGCCACACAGGCTACACGGGAAAAAATGGATTGCCTGATTTCCACCGGGGACAAGGACATGGCTCAGCTGGTCAATTCCCACGTGACCCTGGTGAATACCATGACTGACACAGTGTCCGATCCCGGGGGCGTTAAGGAAAAGTACGGCGTGGACCCGGACCACATCGTGGATTACCTGGCCCTGATTGGCGACACCTCCGATAACATTCCCGGTGTGCCCAAAGTTGGCCCCAAGACCGCCGCCAAGTGGTTACAGGAGTACGGCAGCCTGGATCAATTGGTGATGCATGCCGATGACATAAAAGGAAAGGTGGGTGACAACCTGCGCGAGTCTCTGGAGCAGTTGCCCCTGTCACGCACCCTGGCAACCATCAAGCGGGATGTGGTGCTGGCGGAAACACCCACGTCACTAAAAAGGCAGGCACCTGACGAGGTATTGCTGCGCCGCTTGTATGCGCAATGGGAGTTTAAGAGCTGGCTGGCCGAACTGGGTGGCGTCAATCAACCACAGCGGCAGAGTGCCGGTGCCGAGCAGCAGTATGTTGTTATCTTTGAGCAAAATGAACTGGACCAATGGCTGGAGCGTTTACAAAATTCTGCGTTATTTGCTTTTGATACCGAGACCACCAGTCTGGATGCAACTCAGGCAGAGCTGGTCGGTGTGTCATTTTCGGATCAGGTGGGCCAGGCCGCCTACGTGCCGCTTGCTCATGATTACCCCGGTGCACCAATCCAGTTGGACCGGGCACAAGTTTTGGCCAAATTAAAACCATTACTGGAAGACCCGACGCACAAGAAGGTGGGCCAGAATCTCAAATACGATATGAGTGTGCTGGCCAACTACGATATCTCACTGGCGGGGATTCAGTTCGATACCATGCTGGAATCCTATGTCCTGGACAGTACGGCGTCACGTCATGATATGGATAGTTTGGCCCTGAAGTATCTCGGCTACAAAACACTGAAGTACGAAGACGTTGCCGGCAAGGGAAAAAACCAATTGCATTTTAACGAGGTGGACCTCGATCAGGCAGGAACCTATGCCGCGGAAGATGCCGATATAACATTGCGCCTGCATCAGGCCTTGTGGCCGCGCTTGCAGGAGATCGCATCGTTACAGAAATTGTTTGAGCAAATCGAAATGCCGTTGGTGCCCGTGCTCTCACGTATCGAACGTCATGGTGTAAAGATTGATGTGGTAATGTTGAAACGTCAGAGCAATGAACTGGCGCACCGTATGCTGGAAATAGAAAAACAGGCATTTGATTGCGCTGGCCAGGCATTTAATCTGGCCTCACCGAAACAGATTCAGGAAATTCTGTTTGATAAACAGGGTCTGCCAGTGATTAAAAAGACACCCAAGGGCCAGCCATCGACAGCGGAAGAGGTGTTGCAGGAGTTGGCGCTGGATTATCCGTTGCCAAAACTTATTCTGGAACATCGCGGTATGAGTAAGCTGAAATCCACCTATACCGACAAGCTTCCCGAGATGATTAGTCCACGAACAGGGCGTGTGCATACCTCCTATCATCAGGCGGTAACCTCGACCGGTCGTTTGTCATCAAGTGATCCCAATCTTCAGAATATTCCTGTGCGTTCAGAGGAAGGGCGCCGTATCCGGCAGGCTTTTGTGCCCGAGTCTGGCTATAAAATTCTGGCTGCAGATTATTCTCAGATTGAGTTACGTATTATGGCGCACTTGTCGGCGGACAAGGGTCTGTTAAAGGCTTTCTCAGAAGGTGAGGATATTCACCGTGCTACAGCATCAGAGGTTTTTGCCGTGCCGCTCGACCAGGTTAGTCCGGAGCAGCGGCGCCATGCCAAGGCCATTAATTTTGGTTTGATATACGGTATGTCGGCGTTTGGGTTGGCGCGCCAGTTAAAAATTGATCGTACGTCTGCACAACAATATATAGATCGTTACTTTGAGCGTTATCCCGGTGTCCAGAATTTCATGGACACCACCCGGGCATTGGCCAGGGAACAAGGTTATGTAGAAACAGTTTTTGGAAGACGTCTGTATGTACCGGAAATCAATGCCAGCAATCATATGCGCCGTCAGTATGCTGAACGCACCGCCATTAATGCACCCATGCAAGGCACTGCGGCGGACCTGATTAAGATGGCCATGTTGTCAGTAGATAAATGGATTGCTGGATTCGGAGGCAAGGTGTTAATGATTATGCAGGTGCACGATGAATTGGTTTTTGAAGTTGAAGAGAATTGTGTTTCTGAAGCAGAACAGCACATACGACAACATATGACGGACGTAGCGAACTTATCGGTACCGTTGGTTGTAGACATCGGTGTTGGTGATAATTGGGATCAGGCGCATTAAAGTAATCGCTTGAGTAGTTGTAATAGTAGTTGTAACGATTGTGTGATTAAAAATTTTTAAAAAGCCAACAAAACCGTTGAACTTTTACATATGCGTCGGTCTATAATTGACGTGAGCGGTTGGATAACCGCTCTTTTCCTCGCTCCTCCTCCCTGAGCGGGGAATCCCGGGTTTAGAATCTGGGATACTTAGGGCCCCGGTTTCTATCCCCTTGTTTCCGGGGCTTTTTTTATTGCTGTTTAGAAAGACTCAGCCAATGGGTAATGACCTCTGTGACCTCTTCGACACCTTGGCTTTTCAGGGCAGAAAATAACTGTAAAGAAACAGAGGTGTCCGGATTGGTACCGATCTGCGCCCGGATTTTTTGCAGTACGCCCATGGCCTTGCCACGGCTCAATTTATCCGCCTTGGTAAGCAGGATATGAACCGGTAAGCCGACATCAATACACCAATTTAATAGCTGCTGGTCACCCGGTTCCAGTGGATGGCGGATATCAGTTAGCAATATCAGTCCCTTCAGGCTTTGACGGCTTTCGAGGTATTGATTCATGGTCTTTTGCCACTGGGTCTTCATGCTTTGGGACACCTTGGCATAGCCATAGCCCGGCAAATCCACCAGCCGCTGGTTGTCGCTCAGGGTAAAAAAATTAATAGCCTGGGTACGTCCCGGGGTTTTGCTGGTACGGGCCAGGCCTTTCTGCCGGGTTATGGTGTTGATGGCGCTGGATTTTCCGGCATTAGAGCGGCCGGCAAAGGCGACTTCGGCGCCGGTATCCGGTGGCAGGGCCGCCAGGGTCGGAGCACTTTTGCTGAATTCGATGGATTGGAAGGGATTATTCATTTGTTGCCGGATTGACCTTGTCGATTGACCCCGTTTCGCCCTTTGGTATATAAGATGCCGCTAAAATTCAAGTCTGAGCCAGATTCTGCTAGATTCCGCCAGCGTATCATTTCCGGCTGATGTCTGCCCGCCAAGGGCTTGAGACAGACGTTGGCAGGATACTTAAGATAGCTGGGTGTAACAGTACGTATACCAGATTAAAGAGAGGGGACAATGAAAAAAGCCGTAATTTCGATTTTCGTACTATTTTTTGCGCTGCTCATGGGTTCGGCCCAGGCCGCCGGTAACGCCGCAAAGGGCAAGGAAAAGGCAGGCATGTGCATGGGTTGTCACGGTGCCCAGGGCGTTAGCAGCAACCCCTTATGGCCCCATCTGGCAGGGCAGAGCGCCGGCTACATTGCCAAGCAACTCGCTGATTTTAAATCCGGCATCCGTAAAGACCCGACCATGTCGGCGATGGCGGCAGGTCTGTCCCAGGCTGATATGGAAAATCTGGGGGCGTATTATTCAGAACTGAAACCGGCGCAAGGCGCAGCCAGCAGTGAGAAACTGGCACAACAGGGCGAACGCATGTACCGGGGCGGTAAGGCCGAAATGGGTATTTCAGCCTGTATGAGTTGCCATGGTCCAAGCGGCAAAGGTATTCCTCCACGATTCCCGTCGGTCTCCGGTCAGCAAGCCGCGTATGCCGAAAAACAGCTGCTTGCGTTTAAAACCGGTTCCCGCAGCAATGATGATGAAATAATGACACGAATTGCTTTCCGTATGTCAGAAGCGGAAATCAAAGCGATAGCCGAGTACATGGCCGGATTGCATTAAAAATCAGCCGGTTGTAAAGACTGTACCCGCCCGTCATTGTACGGGCGGTTTTTTTTGTCACACACTGGCCCACAGACGTCAGTCCCAACACACCATTCGGCGGATTTCCGTCTCGACAGTCGGTGCTTCAGTTGCTTTTAAAAACAGAGTGTTAGGTCCGTGATGCGGGACTGGCACGACTATTGCTCTTTATCCCGTAACAAGAGGCGATAAGGAGTACAACAATGCTTAGCCATATCGTGAGTTTAGTGAAGGATTATGAGTCGAATAATGGCCGTCGGCCAAACCTGTTGTACATGAATGAGACTCACTACGGTTACTTGCGCGAGGAGATGCCTGGCGTTTGGGATCATAATGATGTGGTATCAC
>Ga0224511_10002424_pt1 | contig 12549 bp, 11 predicted proteins | sample SF_May12_sed_USG_2_FD_169988 | JGI IMG/M metagenome (GOLD analysis project Ga0224511, IMG submission 169988) | Sediment microbial communities from San Francisco Bay, California, United States - SF_May12_sed_USGS_8_1 | ecosystem: Environmental > Aquatic > Marine > Sediment | place: USA... | reverse complement strand
CGACGCACGACGGACGACGCACGACGCACGACGGACGACGGACGACGACGGACGACGGACAAAGACCGATCACAATAGCTCACCCTGAGCACTTTGTGCTCAGGTGAGCTAAAAAGACAATTGTGAATGCTTTTTTAATGAATCAGAATACTGAAAAACAACTAAATAACTTCTTTGATAAGGTAGATAATCTTAACTGCTCTACTTAAACAAAATAAGTAAGAACAAAATGTGAACATGAAAGATAAATGACCTTCTTCAGATGTCAAACCTCAAGCTGCAGTTGTCGGAGAAAAGACCGGGAATCAATTTTGGAGCCCAGGAGTTGATGATACAGCAGCTACAGGATGAAATCCTCAGTCTGAAGCAGCAGGGAGCAGAGTTCTCCGCACCGTCGTCTGCAGGCTCAGACTCCGGACCTCCCAGCAACCAGGTTCGCGCCCTGCAGTCCAAGCTGCGCAACGCAGCACGCAAGATCACTGAGCTGGCACGGGAGAAACAGCTGCTCATTGAGATGGGCAATAAACTCAGGGCTGAACTCAAGCAAGCTGGTAAGTTGACATAAAAACGTAGTTAAGTGTGTTTGTTTTCATTGCTGTTAGTTTCGAAATTTGAATTTTTTATTTTACGCGCTTTATTTATTTTCATTAAATATTTATTTTACAGCTAATAAACTTTGCAGGTTTGTGTTTTAGGTGTAGAAAAAATCCAGTTTGCCCCTAGTGGAAAACTTCTGCCCCACTCTGTACATCCACCAATCAGAGATGAGTATTATGATCATGTGACCAGCAAACAGCCAACCAATCAGAATACAAGCAAGCTCAACCAGCTTGAAAAACTGCAATATGAACTCACCAAACAGGTACTGTTAGTTCAGCTTACTACAATATTACTTAAAACTACATGCTTAAGTCTGCAAAAGTGATTAAAAACAATCTATGAAACCTTTCTTTATTAAAAATACAAAGTCGTTCATTCTTAAATAGAATAAATGCAAGTTTCAATACATTTCTGCTAAATGAGTGAATTAATCGCTAAATCAAAATATCTAGTTGTGTAGCGTAATACTGAACTATAATATTTTTTTAAAAACGAGTTAGTGCAGTATTGCACAAAGTTTCTTATGTGTCTGTTGTATTTCGTTGACAGCAGCTGCAGTATGCCCAGCGGTTCTCCGGGGGTCCAGGTGATACTCAGGCCACGCTGTCGGACAATGACGAGTACCGGCCACCTTCCATACTGAAGAAACCAGCACATCTCAGGGAATGTAAGACAACCAGGGACCATATTCATATAGCGCCTCAGGGAAAAACTGAAATTAAGGGAAAATTTAGGCACTGAATTACAACAAAACCAGAGAAAAATTACACATTTCAAAGATAATAGTAGGTTGTATTTCCAGTTCTGTGTAAGTCAATGAAATTGTTTTCAAATAATCAAAAACAAAAATACTAGGGCACATAAGGAAATTAAAAATACCTCCCGATATTCTGTTAAAAAAAATGTCTTTCACAAATTTTAGAAACGATTCATGAATTTGTGTCAAATCTAAATGCTTTTGTAATATAATCATATTATAATAATTTGATGTCTCTGTAGCTTGTGACACAGTGTTGGATGTTCGGGCCAGTGTAAACACGGATGGTGGGGAGACAGTCTACAGTATCCCAGGCCACAGTGGAAACGAATCTCTGGGGGGCGGAGACTCGCTGGGAGGCGTGGAGATGTCATCAGTGGGCGGAGAGTCCCTGCAGGAGATCTGGCGCATGCTGGACGACAGTCGCCCGTCACCCACACCTCGCTTCGCACAGGAGGGCAGGAACGGTGGGTGGTTTATTATTACTTAGAAGTACTTGCATATTTTTATGCCCCCACCATTCGAAGAATGGTGGAGGGGCATTAAGTGTTCCCCATGTCCGTCCGTGCGTCCGTCCGTTCGTCTGTTATCAAAATTTGGTGTCCGCTCAATAACTTTAAAAAAACTGCATCGATTCAATTCAAAATTGGTATGTTGATATATAATATCAAAACACAGGTCAAGTTCGATTTGGGTTACAATCCACTAATTTTTGACGGAGTTATGGGCCTTTTATAAAAAACATAGCACAAATATTGGTGTCCGCTCAATAACTTTTGAAAGACTGCATCGATTCGATTCATATTTGGCATGTTGATATATAATATCAAAACACAGGTGAAGTTCGATTTGGGTTAGAATCCACTAATTTTTGACGGAGTTATGGGCCCTTTATAAAAGCATAGTACAAAAATTGGTGTCCGCTCAATAACTTTTGAAAAACTGCATCGATTCGATTCATATTTGGCATGTTGATATATAATATCAAAACACAGGTCAAGTTCGATTTGGGTTACAATCCACTAATTTTTGACGGAGTTATGGGGCTTTTATAAAAACATAGTACAAAAATTGGTGTCCGCTCAATAACTTTTAAAAGACTGCATCGATTCGATTCATATTTGGCATGTGGATATATAATATCAAAACACAGGTCAAGGTCGATTTGGGTTACAATCCACTAATTTTTGACGGAAGTATGGCCCTTTTTTAAAGTGATAGCACATTAAGCAGGGGCATCCGTGTCCTATGGACACATTTCTAGTTTAGATACAATAAAACAAGGTATTTCATTGTTTTTCATGGCTTAATTTTAAATCATATACAAATGCTGTTAATATGTCAATATTGTTTACGAAACATTAAGTTCATGAATACATTTTGGTCAAACATTTACTTTTTTCATTAGCAATAATGTTGATCAGTACAATACATTAACACCATTTGCATTTTTTAAACAAAAAGTTCATTGTTCTGTGTAATTGCAAGGTTGGTGTAATATGTGTGTAATGTACATCCAATTTTTCTGTATTGCCTGTAGGTGTGAGTCAGGACAGCACCATAGATGCCAATATCAACACCAGCCACGGCAGCAAGGAGGCGCTGTACATGACAGGCAAACAGACAGGCCAGCCACGCCCCCAGACCGCTCCCGCCAGTAGGGGCGGAGTTACAGGGGGCACCAGTGGGGACAGCACAGGCAGCAAGAGGGACAAGGTGGGGAAACTGTCAGAGAAGGCCTCTGGGAGGGTGTTTAAGAAGGTAGCCAGTAAGCCAGTGGTGCGGAACTATAATATTAAAGATGACAAAAGTGTAAGATAACCAAGGCTCAGGGCTGACAGGGCCTTTAGTGACTGATTGGATGATTATTGAGAACAATGCTTTATGTACATTATTAAAATTATTAGATATACTAGTGAAAGCGTAACTTATACGGATGCTAGAAATTAGTATTCATGTGTATATTTTGCTCATATTTTTATGTTGTTAGAATAACAATTTAGACAATGTTTCTAATATGTTTAAATAGTCATAATTTATACTTATACATGGGCCTGTGATATTTATTTTTATTAGATTAATAAAATATGTTATCTTTTTGTGTTGTAGTTGTATATACAGATTGATGTCCATACATCTGTTTACCCATCAGTTTTATTTCATGCCTTCTGAACATTGAAGTTGAAAATGTTCTATCACGGCTGTCAGCCACCTTTTCATGCATATCATGGGAAGCTTCGTAAACATTTGTATAATCAGAACTAAGTGCACATTCATGTCCTTCACAATGTATAGAAAAGGACGCATGAAATGATGTCTCCGACAAAGGCAGAAAAGCATGTTACATCAAACATTGCATGTGCGTGTAGCCAGCGATACACAGAAGATTCAGTCTACCGATTGGCTCAAATGATGTGCGTTATGACGTTATGTAATTTCCCACTGTTATCAAAGCAAACGTCATTTCAGGTGGTCCCACAAATGGGTTGTCGATACATCAGTTCTAAGATATGGGATGGCCGTAGAAAGCTCTTTATGACCAAATTATCACAAATGTTATGTGGCTGGAACAGGGGTTGAACTTGTGAGCCCTGTATTGGCCTTTCCTTCACTCTTACTTAACTTTGGTTCAACAAAAAGCCCACAAATTTAACAAGCATGTACATTTGTATCATAAACACTTGTTAAGCATTCAACCCGATGGTTGGAAGTCTTGGGTTCAATTCCAGTCTAGTCCCTGACTGTGTCATATCAAAGATGTAATAAGATGCTTCCTTGCTAAGGGCTCAGCATAAATTTTGGTTCAGGCTTCTCTTCCTAAACCTCTTTCAAAAATGGTATGTATGTCAAGAGTGGTTAATATATGTAAAAGTTGACATAACTGTTGGAAATTAAATAAATTTGAATAAACAAATGCCGGACAATGACAACTGTTAATGAATGACCCAAATCCCCGAATTCTTAAAAGTTATACAAGAAAGCGGACTTTTATGTGATTTGATTTGCTGCAACTTCCACCACAATCAAGCAAAACTTTGTATAAACTACTCAATTAAACAGCAAAGAGAATAAACATTTATTTTTATTATCTTTTATTACAAAATTAACAACTCGAGAACAACTGTGTTAAAAATGATTCAGTAACACTTATGTCAACAATACATGTACATGTATTAGTAATTTTCTGTTAAGATTATACATTAACAGAACAAAATGGCTACACCTCAACACATCCCAGACATGTCTGTGCTCTACTTGGATCTGACAAACACTCCATATCAACATTAGGAGCGATCACCACTGTCGCCTTGCACTGTTGCGTTATGAGATCATGGGGGGGCTCCCAACACGATCGCTGACTTGTTTCAACCTAGTTCTGTATCAGCCATCAACTCCTGAAATAAAACAACACAAAATTTTAATTGGTAAATCTATAAAAAAAGAAAAGAAGGTACCTTAAATTGCTTCCTGTTAAGGAAATCATTAGTATATATTACAGAAATGTCAAAATTGGTAAATTATGGCTAAATTTGAAGACAAGCCAACATAAGCATAGCATGGCAGATTATCATGTACATTGTTTTTTTGTACAATTACAAAAATAAGGAAGCCATTTCCTGTGTTTGTAAAGCCTATAGTAGTTGCAAATGTACCTGTTTGATGATGTTCTCGAGCAGTACGAGGGCCTGCACGGCCAGCGTCTTACACGACACGTTCCCATCCCTCTCCACCACATCTGCATCAGACACAACACTAGCTCGTGAATACAAATGTATAGTGGAATGTATATAATTATCAAGTAGAATACAATTAGCGTATTATACATTTTTTAGGTAACAATTATAGAAAACATAAGATGTTTTATATCATGTCGTTTTATAATCCAAACATACAAATCAAACTTAAGATACAAAACCTCAAAACATTCTCCATATTTTATTTAAATGTTCTCAAATTTACAGAAACTTTTGTTTAAAAGAAATATTAACTTACAATTAATAAGCAGCCAACTGGTTTTTTATTTCACATAAAGGCACATAGTGCTTAATGACGTCACCATGGGTCTTGTAAGATGTTTTGTAAAACAAGCTTTTTAAATTTCCATAAAATGAAAATGTAGCTATGATCTACATACACAGACATTTTTCCATGTTACAAAAAAGCAGTATGACGAACCTTCGAGCCAGTTCTTGGACTCCAGCACATCCTGCTGAAGGTCATTAAGTAGCACATGGGGAGGCACGGACAGGTAGACCATGGACAGCGCGAACAACAGTCCCTGACGCACCTTGCTGCAAACACACAACATGGACAGTCTGAGTGCAATACTGTATTAACTCTTCGTATAACTTTAATAAGTAAAAGGCTTTGGTATGGAACATACAACATGGTTATTTCTAGCAGTTCAAATCAAGGTTAATTAACCTTAAATACTTATTATTAAATAAAATCAAAGAAAAAACTCTTTTCTATAAAAAGTGTGCACAACTACACAGGGTGTTTTCAAACAATGAGAAAGATTAATTATTACTGACATTTACATTTTTTTATTCTTTTCATTTTTTGCTTTTATCCTAAAACTCATACCCACTATTCTTAATGTGTTCCTACACACTGACCAGAACATGGCATCACACATGGCCTGAGTAATTAAATTAGATACAGAGAGCAATGCTAATGGAATGTAACCAGAAACCCTCCCAGATTTTGAAGGCTGAAAATTAAACATTGGGAAAAGTCATTTCTGCCAACATCATTTATAATGAATTGTTTTCTGCAGGAATGGCATTCTCGATTGTGAGATTGAAAGTGAAATTCTTACAAACGAGGTATGTTGTGTTACATTTTGTCCAGTATTTTTTAATAAATTGCAAAAAAGGTTGGCCACAAACTTGGTGAAGCGCACCAGTAAATGACCAGTGGTATACCTGTCGCCATGGAAGCGCAGCACCCAGATGAACTCCAGGAGTGTTCGGGCCATCTGACGTGCAGGCTGTAACAGAGAAAATCATGAAATGGCTTGGTTGATATGCTTTATATTATGCCATTTTCAAAAGTGAATCCTGTGAAATCATTATTATTTATTGGACATTCAATTTTAGTTTTTTAATCTTAAATTTAAGAAGGATATGGTTCCATATTCATATAGCACCTTAGAGAAAAACTTATGTTAAGGGAAACTGAATTACAACAAAACCAGAGAACATTACAAATTTTAAACACTATGTTAGGTTGCAGATCAAATTCTGTTTAGGTCTACATAAATTGTTTTTTAAATTAAATAAAAAAAACCCACAAGGGTAACATAAGGAAATTGTTATTTTCTTAGTTTTTAACTATAGGTGCTTTATAAATTTGGGCTCTGATGCAGAATCTATGTGAGTACATACGGGTGAGTTAGCTGCAGCGTACATGACGATGCCCAGGGTGTACATGAGGTGACCCAGCACGTAGCAGTCCTCTCCCAGCAGGTCAAACGTGTTCTCCGCCCTGAATACATCATCAATAACAAAGTTATCATTTAACCTCTGTAATCAAATGAACTCCTTCCACATTGCTTAGATTGGTTGAACATTCTTTCATTTCAAGGGTTTGGGTCAAAACTATTGTAACTACCTCATTTTACATTAAAACTTACAATAGTTTTACACCAAACACTCGATTTACTCTGTGCAATTTTACCATTTGCATCCATAATTTATGCAATATTGTATCTATTGGACTTTTTTTTCTTCATTGCTAATTTCTTTTTTGTCCACATTTACTTCAAATTTATAATAATTATGAACATGTATAGCAATTTCACTGTATTGACATATGTAAACACCATATCACAAAACTGGCCCTGTTAGTCCGGACACCATCAAGTTTATGCTTTTTGCGTCCATTTTTCTATATGCCTTTTTAATGGTGAGATTTCAGTTACATCTTTCATCATATACTAATGTTTTATAAAAGCCACAAAAATAAAAATAAAATTCAGGATTGAAAATCTGACCAGGAATTATTTTTTTCAACTACTACTACTGGCCCTGCCAAACATCAGCACCCACCTGTCAAAGTTCCTCATGAGTGGATAGAAGAAGTGTCCGGCAACTGGTGCAAATCTGTTCTCCACGGCCACGGGCTCCGGCCTGCTGCGACCCTGGCCAAACCGCCGTGTCTTGCTCTCAATACGCCGCTGTACTATAGCCTGGATTAGGACAAAAAACATTAACTCAACAATTCAGTCTGTTTCCCTTCTTGATTCAATGTGTTATTTCAAATCCACGAAACTCTGACTAAAATACATGGCAACAAAACCTTTTTAACTACCCCCACAAACAATGCTGACCAATTTCTTACATGTACAACCCCATATATCAGACTGAAGTTAAACTGAACCATTTCAATCTATATAAAATACTGAACAAATGTGTGAAAACATCCCACCTGCCAGTTTTCCGGTTCTGAGCTGGAGGCAGACAACTCCTGCACCCTGGGTTCACTAGAGTGGTCTCCCCTGGTATTATCTCCCTTGCCTGGCTGGGTGGGGCGAGACAGCTCCTGGGCAGCGGTTCCCAGCACCTGGCCAACACACAAAACACAATAAATTCAGACATTTGTGTGATATACTGTTTTTATCAGATATAATTCCATGTGATTCTTGGTGCTTTAGACTCACTTATTTGTCCTCACATTTAAAAATAAATGATACAGGATTTGAAATAAACCCATGTAAAAGCACATGGTTCACACTTTTTCGTCCAAAGGCTACAGCACATTTTTAAAATATCTGTGAATTATTCTAATTTTACAGTTGTTACCATAAGTACACAATTCATATAACATCGAAATATTTGATAAAACATAGGCAGTTACTTAAAATGTGCTTTAAATCTGACATACTATGAGATTACAGTGAACACTTTTTATAATTACATGAACTTGTTACCATAATTATTGGAAAGAAATCATTTGTTCATACCTCAATAATGTCCAGTCTTTGTCTTATACTGTAGTTACGATCATAAAACTGCTGAGAAAGATAACTTGCCACCTGAAAGAGATTGGTAAATCATAAACAGGCAAATGAAATTTCTTCATATTAAATTTAAGCTCCAACTAACATTATCAGGTGAATAATATTTAAATATCCATATTTTCACTTATTATTTTTTGAAGGAAAATATTACTATTGATTGTTATCACCCGCTAACGTACGTCACCCCCCCAAAAAAATCAACAAAAAACAACAAAACATTAAATTATTTGTCAACACAATGTTAATTGACCAATAGAAAATGACTTCACAAATGCATGTCATGCCAGAAATATTGTAAAAGCTAGATTTATGTATTATTGGTGATCTTTCTTTAAAAAAAATACATTAAGAGTCCAAAACATATCAATTTATGATGAAATAAATGTAAATATAAGGATTGGTTCCTATTTTGTGTGCCCCTTTTCATAAAAAACTGCCGCCAGTGTTACCTGTTGTGGGGCTGTGACGGCCAGGGCCACGAGGGCGTTGAACCGGAGTGTGCGGAAGTTGGGCAGGGAGAACTCGTCCGCCATGTACAGCAGCACCTTACTCAGCTCCGCACTCACCTGCCACAGCAAACACAGGAGGTTTACAAAACAAGAATTGCACGAGGTCAAAAATTGTAAGGAAACAACCTCTCGTCTTCTATTTTGAAATCCTACCTGATAATTCAAAACTTTATAAACCCTATAGAAATGATTGATAAATTTTAATCAGAGACACAGCCATTTGACAAAAGTAACATAACCACATTAATACCACATGAATAAGACAGTTACCTCCCTCACTCCAAACGGTGAGGCCCTGATGAGAGACTCGGCCACCTTCAACGCCGCTTCCACCCTCTCTGGCTTCTCATGCTGTATCAGGTCTGGAAACCACACAACAGAAAATAAGGGAACTTAAAGTTCGTGATAGTACTAATACACCTTTATTTGTTGAATAACTGTACAATGTTTAACAAAAGAATCTAATCTATTTATCTATTTTACAAACCAAAGTCTAAAACAAAATACAATGTTTTGTTTTCAAACAGAAAGGGAAAATAATCATGTTAAGAAAAGACTCATTCTCAGAGCCCAGACATTATTGCACAATTATTGAAAACAATGGTTACATGTTAAAGCATTCCATACACAAAAAATAGGAAGAAATCCCTAAATTCACATACATCTGCTTTCTCATAACACAGTAAGCAATACTTTTTAAAACTTCACTAAAATATCAAATATCATTTTGTAAATGTTAAGAGAGACAAGGTTTTGGTCTAAAATCTTATCATTCACCATACACGAAATGAACAGTTTTATTGCTACATGTAACATACCCTCCATGCAGTCGCGGATGTATTTAGGAGGTTTCACTGCCTCTGTTGTGGTATCATGGGTCATGTCATATGGTTCCAGGTCATCATCACTGAAACATGCGGCCATATTTAACATGGGGACTTGAGGTTACAGAAAATTGCAAAAGGAAATTTTCAGAGGAAAACTTTAGATATTGAGTATTTGCAAAGGAAGAAATAAAATAGAAATCTTGCATTTACAAATTCTAGTAAGAATTCCTTGTACAAACAAACACTTGCCTGATAAACACATTTTTTATCTAAAACCTGTGAATATTCTGTAAACCCCTCACCTGTCAAGGTCTGATGGAGGATCAGTGGGCGGAGCCTTGGCCTTGGCCCCCGCCTGGCCCCCAGCTTCACCTGCATCACTGGGGGCTGTCATCTCCTCGAGCCCAGAGAGGGCCACCTCCCCACCCAGCTCAGACAACATCATACACAGCTCACTGTAACAGTAAAACAGTTTCACCTAGAGGGCATTCTAAGACATAGCAACTATGTAATTATAAAATTAATTTTGCATGCCATATTACACATTTTGTCAAATCATAATCTCCTTTGGCCTAGGTGGAGTGTTCATTTTTTAAACAGGCAAAATACTGATACATGTTAAATATAGGAGTAGTACACTATGTAAAAGAACAACTAACAACACAGTGATAAGGGTGGGTGGGACTTAGCTTATAATATCAACAGAGCACTTTGTATGCGGAATATCAGACTATAAACCATTATTTTATACTCAACTCTCAGTCTACCAAAGTCACATATGGGTTCTTACTCTGAGAGGTCATCAGTGAAAGGATCCTTGGGTATCTCCAGGAGGGACTTGAACGCCCGCACCTCCTTCCCATCATCCACCTGTAGCAGGAATGTCACATGACCGCTTTGGGTGTAACAACTTTATTATTTATTCATGAACACATATATGTGAGGTTTGACCTCGTATTTACTGTATTTTGGTAATATTTTATAAAGATAGCAAGACTAATACAACTCTGTAAAACATGTGGGACCCTGTAGCTAGGTTGTTGTTGTGTATAATGAGAACACTCAAAATAGATATTTATCAATTGGCTAGAAACATGAGATATCTCTAATTTATGCCAAGTGTCTTCATGAATAGCGGCCCAGAAGTCTTACATCAAACTTGAGTTCGGGGACGTCGGGCTCGAGGGTCTTGGTGAGCACCTCGCCGACCAGCATGCCGATGGTGTGGTAGCGCTCGTCTGACATGTGCAGGTGGTTCTCCACCCCCACCAGCAGCAGGTCCACCAGCACTGGCACACACAAACAACACAGAGATTATTTACTTTGCTAACTGACTACTAAGGAAGTTTCAAAATCAGGAATAAGCAGATCTTAGTTGCTAGACCCGGACAAGTGACCCTTGGCATTGAGTTCTTGCTGACTGAGAAAATAAAATGGATAATGTAGATCATAACAAAGTCATGGAAAAAATATTTAATTAGTGAAAAGAATCAGAATAAGGGCTACGAATGTCAGGAAACTGGTACTGAAAAAGTCATTTTTATTCGATGGACATTTACTTTTGTGGGTAGAAAAATAAAACAAATGTAAGAATCCAACAAAATGATGATTTAATTTGATAGTTGTTTGTTTAATTTGAAAATACATGAATTCAAATGTCCACGAACATGTCCATCATCATCAAACCAGGGAATTTCGTGCCCATCAAATAAAATGATTTCACAGTGTATGATCGTACTGAGTTTCCATCCTCACCATCCTTGTTTTCCTCCTTGACAGTGTCGGTGAGGAAGGCGACGGCCACCATGAGTGCGGACGTGAGGTAGGCGTGCTGCTCGTACGCCGTGTGCCGCATGGCGCTCTCATCCCCCCACACCCCCACCAGTTCCTTCAATACCTGACACCAGATATTGGGGATAAATTAGACAAACTTTCAAGGTATCAACTGAATTTATTTTTTTAAATACATTTTTGCACTGAGTTTGATTTCAAACAAAAGCTGAAGCACAAAAGGCTGTTTTTGCTTCAGTTTTGACCAGGTTAGGTAGTGTTATGACTAACAGAAGGAAAAGTTCTAATAATCCCTCCACTACATAAATTATCTGAAGCCAAGGTTTAACATTATTACTGGTACATCATAACATGTATATTGAATAATTACTTAAATGACCTGATATAGTGTATGTGTTGAGTTTTTACAATATAGTAATAGCAATGACATAAATATTTATTTAAAGTGAATGGTTATCAAAAGAACTGATAAATAAGACCCATACCTTGACATAGAGATATTTCCTAGCCGTCCCAGTGGCCAGGTATCCAATGATGTTTTGAAGAACAAGTGGCTGAAAAATAATAATAAAAACATGTATATTTGTCACACTAGGGTCATATTCATAGAGCACCTTGGTGACACTTAAGGTTAAGGGAAAACTTTGGCACTAAATTACAACAAAACCAGATAACATTACAAATATTAAATAGTATGGTAGGTTGCAGATCTAATTTTGTTGAAGCCCATGTAAATTGTTTTTAAATAATTGAAAATTACACACTAGGAGAACATAAGAAATTTTCACTTTTCTTCTTTTTTTTAGGTGTTTAATGAGTTTGGGCCAAAGAAAAACTAAGGTAGTTGATGATGTTATCAACATTTGATAACTAAGTATGATTTTATGAGGAAAAAGATTTGCACACTACATATACAGGGTTGCCAGCACCACAGATAAATAAAATTCCCTGACTTTTCCCTGACTTTTCACTGACCAAATTAGGTTTTTCACTGACCAAAACTACCAAACTTAAATGGCCTCCACCTCCCCTACAGCCGGC
>Ga0224511_10002423_pt1 | contig 12550 bp, 11 predicted proteins | sample SF_May12_sed_USG_2_FD_169988 | JGI IMG/M metagenome (GOLD analysis project Ga0224511, IMG submission 169988) | Sediment microbial communities from San Francisco Bay, California, United States - SF_May12_sed_USGS_8_1 | ecosystem: Environmental > Aquatic > Marine > Sediment | place: USA... | reverse complement strand
CACCCAGACTCAGTGACGGTAAAACAACGATCTACCAAAAATACACAGCTGCAACAGAGAAGACAGCGAACTCCATAAAATCCGTTGAGAATGACAAGGAAAGTTTATGCTTTTTGTCTGCATCAAAGCAAAACCCAGAACTATAAGCTTGATATCACCAGCAAACTAGACAAACGATCATAAATGGACTCAATAATCAAAGAAATATTAGTGACAGGGGCAGAACTGGTGACCTTGAGATAACCTTCAACGAAAATATATTGGAAGTAAGATCATTTTGTTTGACATGGATGGCATCACAAAGTCAATGGTTTGTTTTCATGTTGTTTTCATTTTGATCCATGGTTTGCTCCATAGAATTGGTGCTCTATGGATGGGCTTCCTGTAGCGATTCAATCTGGTGAGGGAGAAAGCTCAACGTGACGCACAAACCCGGATCACCTCACCACCGGGTCATCCGGTTCAAAGCCGCAAACCCAACCATAATGCGTGAATCCGTCTCTCAAGTCTCTGTCATGTTATAAGAAAACTACCAAATGCTGTGCGATGTCAATTCAGGCACTAAAGTGCAAAGGTGCAAGAGTTCTGCAACAGCTTTCCTCCATCAACACGGTGCATATGGAAGCTATCCAATTAGCAGACCGTTACATAACAACCAGCCATCGCATCAGAATAGGTTACCAGGTAAACAGCTTAGAGCGATAAAGAAATACAAATCATCAGGGAAGCTTGACGAGTGAGTATGCAACCGCCAGACAACAAAGGTTAGACGCTGTCGGAAAAGTCAGCATGTCCATAACACCACAACAAGCGACTCAATCTATATGTGCCTAACAAATCTTGTTAAGTTAGAATAGTTTCTTGGAGGTTTTTCAATAAGATGAAAACCAGTACACATGGGTAGGCACCAAGGTAATCATCAGCGATGATTCAATAAATGTGTGGGATTCTCAATAAACGATTAACACTATTATTACTTCATCTGCCTGGAATATGCAGAATAGCAGAGAATAATGAGGACACGTGAAAGGTTTCACAACACTCAGCTGTTAGAGATGATGAGGGTGAATAACTGGGGTATTGAAGCTGAAAAGAGAAATTGTGATTTGTGGAAAATCAATTTCTGCTGATTGAACTAAATACCAACAAATTACGCAGCCACTCCTACAAACTTCCATTCGGAGAATAAAAGTTGAGAACTCAGAAGCCACACAATACAGTCGCTATATCACATTGACACCTTCTTGGGCACAAACCAACCGCAAACCTAAACTATCTCTGCAACCGGACGCTATCAGCTTCAAACAACTCTACGCTAGTTACACACATTATTCTGCTATGCATTGGGGTAGCCACGGCCTAGTGGATGGATGACGCTGCGTATATCGACTCGCTGGTTTTACTCACCGGGCACTTTGAGGCAGATTTCACAGATGCTGCCGATGTGAGTGGTCTCCACTACCTTTTGGGTTCGGGTCAGCATCGTTTCCTCTTTAGAGGCAGTAAGCCCGCCGATCTTACAGTTGAATGGACTGCCTAAGAAAAAAATAATGTAATGAGTTAAATTAATTTTATTAGGTTATGAAATATGTTTATATCCCGATTACGGAATTTATTATGAAATATGTTTATATCCCGATTACGGAATTTAAAATGTTACCCTATGATAAACTCCAAATGCAATGGATATGTGCCGTGCAGGAGTGGACAGTACAAGACAAATGGGACAATCAGTCCTTGTAGGGAGTGGGGTGGAGCTTAGAGCAATAAAGGACACTGCCTGCACTTGGAGTTGCGCACTCTTGCTGTCTATAGAGAAACAAGCTTAGTCAGTTGTCAGTGATAATATCCACATGTTTTAACAACCTAATATGAATATTTTCTGGTACATATCAATGTGTGTAGCATCTACGCGTAAATGGGATTTTGCACAGCAATCTACTGTATAACTGTGCTATTATTCGGTAATTTACCAGTGGATGTTCCCCCGTACTATATGGTTTCCAAGCTCTATAACTCTGCTGGACTCTGGGCGTATCTCATTACTGAGAATATAGGAGAGAATTGTGGCATTGCGTGGCGATTATACCCAGTGATTTGGGTGAGATGTACTGTAAAACGATTCGCTAATGGACACCAGAGGAATGCATCATATCTGCTTGGAGAAAGTGGTGAGGGATGGGCAGGGAGAGAGAGAGAGGGGGAAGGAGGGAGGGACAGAAGGGGGAGAGTGGGTAAGGGGCAGGGAAAGAAAGGGGTTCCTCACCATAATGTTTGGTTTGGTTACTCCCCAAGATATCATATGTAAAAACTCTAATTGGATCTCTATACATGTGGCAATTATTACAGGGAGAACAGAATTACATGTGAATCCAATACACCCAATGGGCAAGTAAAACTCGGCCGCATATGTGATCAGAAGAGTTGCCTATAAACCTCGCTTAGTATCACATATAATAAGAAATCTAATAGAATTAGAGTGATTGATTCATACTGTTCATCGGCTTGAACCAATATGACATGAGGGGTCGGGAACCCAAGTCTAGCTGCATCCCTAACCTCATCTCAAGACATAGCTGAATGGAGAAACCTCCCAGGCCATATCGCTGAACATGGCTAAATGGAGAAAGGAACTGAGAGCCCCAGTCTAGCCTAGCTAGAGGTGAAAATGTAGACAGGAAGCCCCTAATCTGTATCCTACTGTCTGATAATCTGCAGAACATTAGATGAGATTATATCCTATAGTATTCAATATTCAATCAGATCTGAGTACACACGCACAGACATCGCCCGCAGCTATTCCTCGGTCATTATAAAGTGATACTCATTGGGTATTGCAGCAGGCTTTCAGTAGATTGTAGCCATTTTCTGTATACATGCCAAGGGTAATCATGGCATGCCTTCTGTCACAATTTGACTGAAAGTGTAAGCATTGGGGAAATTGAACTTGAAAATGAAGGTAAAACCATCTTCGGCAGCTGTGTTCTGCATATGGCACGGGATGTTTATAGCACAGGTGTGCAGTATTTGTGAGGGTGGTCTATTTTTTTTTAAATACTTCAACTTGAACAGCTCTGCTGAAGCAGTTCAATAAATGACAGCCATGTTATTACAATTTGTCAGAAGGAAGACACAAAGAGAGGTGAGACGTATGCATGCCTGGGTGGATCATCAGAGTAAGTTGGTATGCAAACCTGGAAGGATCAGGGGAGGAGAGAGGTATGTAAACCTGGAGGAGCCGGGGAGGAGAGGGGTATGTAAACCTGGAAGGAGCAGGGGAGGTAGGAGGATGGTAGCTTATACGTGTGCAGGGAAAGTAGTAGATATGTTTACATACCTGGAACATGGTCATCAGCAAACTTGATGCTGATGACGTAGTTCCCTGGTTGAGTTGGCTTATAAGTTACCAAAGCAGTTCCATCCGGCTTATCCTTACAGTCTATATCGGCCTTACTTGGGCCTTCTATGGCCAGGCTTAAACCTCCGTAACCTGTCAATGTCAAAACAATACAGTTTGAAATGGTGATCACGATACAGTAAGCAGAGAAGTAGACTCTATGAGGAGGTTAGGAGGCTGTGGTTTCTGGCTGTCACGTGACAGTGAGTTCATCAGTTGAGTTTTCTTGTGCGCATACCGACAACTATTTTACAACACCTCCACGATAAATTGATTCTGCATACCGAAAACATGAGTTGGTATAGAAACAATGGGTTTGCCAATTTATTCCGCTAATTGTCTATAGTTGTTAGATAATCAGGCGTTGGGAACCTGTCGAGAGTTGCCGTTACAGATTCTCTGTGTATGATCAGAATGCGATCTTTTTTAGGTTACGAAACAAAGTTATCAAGCTGGGTCTGATTATCTTTATACATCAACAGCCCACGCATCAGGGGCTGTATACCAAACAGTAACTGCAACTACAGAGAAAGGCCTGTATACAGCCCAAACAGTAACTGCAACTACAGAGAAAGCCCTGTATACAGCCCAAACAGTAACTGCAACTACAGAGAAACCCCTCTATACAGCCCAAACAGTAACTGCAACTACAGAGAAACCCCTCTATACGGCCAAGGATATGATTATTTGTCACACGTATAAGGAAATACTGTGACATTTTAAATTTTAACCTCAAGCTGAAAAACATATATAATATTATAAAAGCCAAGTATGCGTAACTAAACATCTCTTACAGTAATAGAAACATACATCTGAGAAAGGAGTCTCTGCCCCTGTCCTGCTCTGTCTTTTAAGAGTTCTGTATCAAGCAGAAGGGAATTCATTCATAGTTATGGAGATGGTAGGATAAGGATATGGGTAGTAACCCACGTTGATGGTCCATAAAAATCGAATATAGAATTATCATGTATATGTACAATCTGACAGATCAAGGATGTTCTGGTTTGGCTTTAATTTGTGGGGTATATAGTAAAGAGATCAGCCTGCTCTCAATGTGACGCACGTGGTCTACCTTACTGAATATCAGCACAATACTACTAGCCAGCATCACTATATAGAAGACGGCCAAATCTAGCAGCGGACGGGCTGAGTAAAGACGAGTTTAATGCATTCTGAATCGTTCTGGTGAAAATTTTTGTGCGCATTTCTTCATCTTGCGAATACGGTTCGATTCGTACAATCTGAACGGATGTCTACAGAAGATATGTTTGTCTTTCACTGCCTTACTGTTTCGGTTATTTCACGTTAAAGTGAAAACAGAAAACACCCATAATTTGACTCGGGTCTCCGAGAGATTTCTGAACAATTGGCTCCGCTTTATTCCAACTACTATTTACACGGCTGACCCTTTCATGAACTTCTGTCTAAATCTGCCCAGACAATCACCAATTATGTAGCCCAGGGCCAGCAAACTGCCGCAGGGCTATTTTCGTTACACTACATCGGCAGGCAAGGTCTAAACGTACCTATAAAGATGCGAAAAGAACACTGAATCCTATAGTAATTCTAAAACTTAAATGTGGTACACATTATAAGTAAAGTACCTAGTCTGCAGTATGCAACTAGATCAGCCTGAGGCATAACCCTTTATTTTTCTACGATCCTTTTGCAACCCCCTTGCAAAATAATGAACAATTTTCAACAACAGTAAGCTATCTTGCATGAATTTTGTGTCATTTTAGCAGTCATGTCGCGGTCGCATAGATAAATATATTGGCATTTCAGGGACGTGACAGCGATGATGACGGAATGCTGGGAATGTTAGCTCGGAGCGATATAGAGAACCCGTCCGCATATCAAGGTAATTTACTAAAAGGTCACGGCTCAGATCTCCGCTTGGCATCTATAATCAGCTTCTGAGCCACTGGTTGCAAACAGTCCTGGTCAAGACAAGAGTATATCACACACATAACATGAGCCAATTAAATATTTACTTTATATCCAATTACCCAAATTCTATAGGGCGCTATCGCCGAACGAACGCATATAGTCACAAAACTGTCTTCTCCACAGATTTATCCACGCAGAAAACATCTGGTGTAAATTTTAGGAATTCCAGAGAGATTTTAGTATGTGAAGTTCATGCAATTCTTCTAAGCCATCGGCTACATTCAGCGGGCTGCTTTTATAAAGATGAAATGCAAAAGGTTAAGAAGTTCAGGAATCTATAATAATCTATAATAACCGGGCTAAGAGCAGCAACAAGCAAATCTGAAAATTCCCGATCTCAAATAAACAGATGATGTCAAAATAAACATAATTCTGATGTACCTTTATCAAAGGACCAAATGGTGCCTCCCTTTGACACTGGTCCAGATCCAGGTGCCCGCTCAAACGATACTTGCTGTGACATGATGAAATGACTAATCTGTCGAGAAACCTCCGAACTCCGCAACTACTGGCCGCAAATGAAATCTAAGGCTGTCTATCTAGCACAAAACTCCTATTGGCTACTTCAAGTGCCTACTTTTGCCTTAAAGTATGGGTTCATGATTGGCTCCATAGATGTACTATACTACAAACGGGTTAATACTGTAATTGTGCTAGTAATTGCAGTAGGGTGAACCTACACCTACTGTAATTATGCTAGGGAATGCCTTAATGATTCCAAGTATGCCAAATAAATGAGGCTCATCATCTGGTGGGGAGGGCTACCTATGCGGCCATAAGGACTATACAAAGAATGGCTGAAACTTTGACCGACAAATTCGCAAATTTTGTAGTTTTGACAGATTGTTGTATGGTGAAAAATTTCTTTTTGCTAAAGGTACTGTTAAAGGTATACATGACAAGAACATCAGGTAAATGCTAAACTCGAACCTTATTGTATCCAAGGTGGCGGGATACTTGTTACAAGGTTTCCAGCCTAATGTTGATGCCAAACTATCTATAGGACGATTGACACTGAGTGCGTATTGTGATTAGCCTGTATCCCGCATCGCATACACGCATGCTTAAAGTACACATGTTAAAGCCAGACATTCTTCCTTTCCTCTATATTCTATTTTATATTATATATATATTAAATACTATTTTAAAATGAGAGTGAATGATAACGATACCGAAAACCCTACCTCACAATAATTAAGTTCTCTGCGCTGGTTGAGCCCAATATGAACGACTTTGACTTGACCAGTGAATGGGAACTAACTTAAAGTGATTTATAAAAGGGCAGAAACAGAATGGCCATTTTGCACTCATTTCTGGAGGAGAAGGTGTAGTCCAAATATTTCTCACTACATGTTACTGGCTAGAGACTTCCGAATTTTTGCCTCTGATAACATCGTACCGAGATGCCCTTTTTGATAACATCCCTTGCCGGAGCGTACGGCTCAATGAAACAGAAATTAATCGGGTCTACTTCAGTGTAAAAACGCAGACTGAGTTTATTAGCTGTTAAAATGATTGCCTCTATAACACTCACAGCCTACTTAAAGTTTATGACTTAACACCACACACCTGGTAATCTTTACTTTACTGCAAGTCGGTCAACATCATGACACCGCTAAGGTAAGTAAAGCTACCGAATTTATGCCATTCGTATGTACACCCATATTAAGACGCATGCATTCTTATTTATCACTTGGCACAGACATTCGGTCATGGTTAGTGGGATTTCTAGGCCAGAGGCTTGTTATGGTGTGAAACTGGAAATCGAGTGTGGAACTCTCATATGTATATGTGTGTGTGTGTGTGTGTGTGTGTGTATGTGTGTGTATACTGGGAGTCGAGCTCGGCTTAGGCCTAACCAAGATCTAATAATTGCAAGCTATCCTACTATCTCTAGGGTTGAGGATAACTGTTTGTATTTTTTTAAATTGTATCGAGATGAGAATGACAAAATAATTTTTTAGTATGTGTAGCACTATAAGGTAAATCAGCGAGAGCGATTGGCTAAATCGGTAGAACATGCCTAGTGGTAGTGAACCAATCTGCAGTAAATTTAATTTAGATATACTATAAGTGAGTGAATAGCCTTTGGGCCAGATATAAACACGGAGCAGATGGCCTGTCTAGTTAACCTGGTCAGTGAACTAGGAGTAAATATAAATTAGTCCATTACCTCCGCGGTTCGGCACGGTGCTGGCGCGGATGGATGGACGGTGGAGCAGAGATGAGGTGGGAGGAATACTTACAGGAATATGTGCTCATGTTGGCTACAGTCCGATCACAATGCTGACAGCGATACTAATGACTGTATGGATTCATAAGGCAATGCAACAGTAATAAAGTATTGAGGCGGATAGCCTGTAGTTTGCAGGAGTTGAAGCCAGTCACCCTTGGCTATATTATACTGTGTTTATAGATATCCTAAGATAATCACCAATTAATAAACACTTTCAATATCATCTATTCAATTATAAGGACCAACTAGCAATCTATATTCTCTCATCTTTTAAAAACAATGAAATAACCGGAGCGAATTATTAAAATTAATTAACACCACGCGAGATTCTATTCTTCCATTCCGCTAATGAGTGTTGCAGCAGTTATGAACTGAGTGAGTGAAGGATATCATGATACAAAGGACACTGAGGGTGATGCGATTGATATTTTTTATGGCCACAGAATTCCATTTCTCACAGAAAGAAGATGGTATGAAAGTCTAGGTGGCTGTATGTCAGACTATGATGGCCCAGCAAAGCAATTATCTGAGTCCCATAATGCACTCATGGTAGAATCATGCTTTGCCAGAGATGATTTGATTGATTACAAAGCAATAATATAGTGATAGAACTTGCAAATTGAAATAGTTTACAAGATGCGAGACTTATATTAGCCATCGAAACAGATACAATGTGTTTCTGTAGTACTTACATCCTTCACTTACCTGGATTAGCTAGAAAATGTTAGAAATTGGTGGGACAGAAAGTAAACGACATGCTGGAATCCCAGGGAAACATCAATCATTATGGAATCAAAGCTTTAATTTCGGTTCGATTACTTCAATAAAATGTCTATCCCTTTGGTCTGCCGCAGACAAACAAAAGCTGCAATTCCTTTCAGGGGAGCATGAATATGGATTTTTAAATGGCTAGAGTGCATAAAATAGGATCACACAAAGGCGCCATGCTAACTGCCTAATAGCGTACACGAGACGCATGCAACATACGACCATGCACTAAAGATGTGTGATGATGCTATGAGCGTAACTGGAGAACAATCTACCACCATCTGGCATATATCCCTGTCCAGTCGCTACCACCATCTGGCATATATCCCTGTCCAGTCGCTACCACCATCTGACATATATCCCTGTCCAGTCGCTACCACCATCTGGCATATATCCCTGTCTAGTCGCTACCACCATCTGGCATATATCCCTGTCCAGTCGCTACCACCATCTGACATATATCCCTGTCCAGTCGCTGGGTATTTCATAGATTTTCATAGATTAAGTCGTTTCGGGCTTTAGACATTTATCACAACAGAGACTATGATAATTAATCCAATGTATCAACCTTCTCTCCTAACTGTCAGCTCCAGCGATGCTCAGTAACAGGGCCTGTAAGTGACACTTACCAGCGTCTCTAGTATCCACAGTGAAGGTATTGGTTTCATGCACCATACCGCGATAGAGTCCTTCCCCGTATACTCGTACTCGGCTCGCGTCTCCCACCTCGTTACGAGTCACGTCAATCTTAAATGGTGAGCCGGGGATATGTTGACCCTGTCTGTATACGTTCACCAGGTGGGTGCCGGTCTCGTGCGGAGTAAAGGAAATACCTACAAGAGAAGGCAACTCCTAATGATCCTAGTTAATGACACTAGTAAAACATGGTGTAATCCGATTAATCCCGACCGAAGAAGTGTCTAGTGAATGAAAAGAGAAGAACTAATGGCTAGATATTACCAAGCCACTGCATCTTATCCTACCAACTACTATTTTTTTCAAAGTCAACAATATTATTCCCAGTGATGGTCGAAGAGCTCTTTCACTCCCTCTTTCTGGTTTACCGGGTGACTTGGTCGAAGCTCATGCAGGAACAAGGTGAGCACGGGTGCCCTCTTTGTCTCCACCATTGACTTGCTCTGTAGGGTCAGTTTTTTTTATCATCACCAACTTACCAAGATGGCCGTTGGGTAATTTTTTCAGGATGCACGGTTCAGCTCGGCCAGACGGAGTAGTGATGTCAGCGGTCAGCGTACTGATGTCATACTCCTTAACTGACAGTGAGAACTCACTGGCTGTTCCCATAGAGAATTGGGATCGCTCTTGTATCTCTCCTATAATTAGGGACAGAAAGGGGTCAGAATTTACTACTTTAACCCAGTGACTTGGGTTTGATTTCCAAAGTTTGCGCGCCACTTTGCTTTCGCCCTCGTTAAAATGGGATGTCACCGTTTAATAAAGAGAACTCACTCATAGCGTACCAACCATGGACCATCCTGAAAACAAGCCATTGGCCATCCAGAAATAAAATTTTTCAACCGCAAGCCACGCGTGCATCATACATATTCTGTCATTCATATCTCGTCGATTTCGGGTCCCAATGTTAAACGAAGGCCCTCTCATAGAGCTATCTTCTCTATGGGCACATGTATGCGAGCGGAAAGTCTCTCAACGACGCATTCTGGAAAATGCTGATACTCGGTAGGCCAATTTCTGCGAGCCCCTTACATTGGCACAGGGCACCTGCGGGGTACTTGCACCACCCCTTACATTGGTCATGATACGAAAAAAGATTTGTACCTTAGGGCCATAGCTGACTACACCTCATTTGGTGTGAGGTAACCACAATGGTACCTCCGAGAATATTATGATAGTGTGAGCCTGGCTTATAGTAAAGACCAGATGGGCACCTGCCATACACCTGCCATACAGTGCCATACAGTGCCATACAGTGATACGCTCATAAAATAAACTAAATGAGTTACAGAATAAATGCTTCCTGAGCTGAGTTCATAAAATATTTCTCACTTCAAATGGTGAGAGGTTGCCAAATATACACCATGCAAATATAATATGAAAAATCAAATTTAGTTAGGAATACTAGATTCAGTTGAAAGATTTAATGTAAAAATAATTTTATATTTACTACGAGCAGGGAATCATTGAGTAAAAACTTAAAATACCACATATTTTAATTAAAACTGAGTGTCTGACTCAATTTCTTGAGCCGCCAAATCGAAATGTTAAGTCGTTTAGACATGAGATGACCATCTATACCAAGTTTTCATATTGGTAAATCTGATGGCTCAATACAAAAAAAAATCTTGCTCAGTAGGTAGGGTACAGTGCTCTATGGGCGTGGTACTTCTTATATGCACACTATTTTGCAGCCCACTCTGTGTAACATGCGAAGACCACCCCACAGAGAACCACGCATTTTAGCCAATCATGCTGGCTGCAATGGCAGTAAATCAGCAGCCATTGTTTGCTCATCAAACATCAAGCTTCAATTCGCTACTGATTGCAATTACATCACTCCTGATGATAAATTAGGCCGGGTGTGGTCCTATCTAATCATCGTCAGAAATAACTGAGGCGGGAAAACAGACTATCTGTCTCTTAGGCATGCAGGGACCATTCTCAGGGAATCACTAGTAGCTAGTAGGGCTTTCACTACTGGGAGTCATTCACCTCTCGATTGGCCTCGCCCTAAATCATCCGTACGCTTTACGTCTAATTAAAATGCTCTGAATACACTATGGCACAGTCAAGGAGGTTTTTTGTTCTTTGTGGTCACTTGGTCAAATTTGCAGCCTGTGCTTCATTCTGGAGTGGTATGGGGTTATAGCTGTGAGGTGAGCTCACCCTCTAAGAGGGAGGCCCAGCATGACCAGGGCCTGAGTCAAGGAACCAATGATCTCAAACCGGGCGTTCTAGCCACTGAGATAACCCAATATTCCGCACAGCCTTGCTGAAATTTTGCGTTGCTGACTTATAGTTTGTCATGGCTCGGAGTGGGAATTTCATAAATATAAAATTAAATTGTAGTCTTTTGAACTACTAACCTGAGATATGAGCAGTGAACGGGCTGCCCCGTACATGTACACTGTCATACTTGACTATAATTTTATATTCGCCCTCTTCCAGGGGGAGATAACTGATCTTACACAGCCCGTTTGAGTAATCAGCATATGTTATCTCTGCTCTGCTGGGGCCTTCCACAGCCAGCGACAGACCGCCTGTAATCACATGCACATGCAAGGGCATACAACTCCACACAGCATACCATTCAGAAAACTAGTCTCCGTCGCTCCCGCATCTGGGCAGGCGATGGGGAATGAGCATGCTCTCTAACCTGGACGGGGCTGAACTTTCACCAGGTAGGGAGACCCGGGTATGTCCATGCCGTTGACCTTGACACTGGCGCGATATTCACCCGCGACCTTGGGTACAAAGGTCACTGTGCAAGTTCCATCGTGGTTGTCCTGGCAACTGATTTCGGCCTTGGATGGGCCTTCCACAGCGAGACTGAGGCCGCCTGTTGATCGCAGAGTGAGTCAGTATGAAACAAGGGAGATTAATCCAAGTTGAAGGATACATTGACTAGTTGACTAGTTAGGATACAGACACAAATTGTACACATTACCAAGTTGGTTGAAGTGAGGAAATTGTATTTTCACCGACTCGAGAATGGCTCAGACAGGGCGGGACTAAAGCCTACCTGCTCCTGCATTCTTTGTATCAATTGTGAATGAGCAGGGTTCTCCTGCCACTCCATAGCTGAGGCCAGGGCCGTAAGCAGCCACCACTCCACTGTCCACTGCATCAACATAGAACTGGTACGGACTTCCTGTAACGATAGAGGCCCATCACCTGACTGCTCATTTAGAACCCATGACTATGGGGTATGGTACATATTCTGTATTTTTCATTCATTGTTTTACACAAACTGTGGCTTGATCTTGACAGGTGGGGCTGGCAATTACGCGAGCGGCTCAAACTCACTGGAAGAGGCAGGAACAGCTGGGACTCAAAAATTGAATCTAAACATCTCGAGCCAGCTGCACTAGGCTCTGAGGAATTGACTTGGACCATCAAAGGAAGCCATGGGAAATCATTGGATTTCAGCTGATAATCATTGTCTCTAAATAATTTTCAAGGTTAAAGTGTCATTTTCGTATCATAGACTAGAGCCCGTG
>Ga0224511_10002422_pt1 | contig 12550 bp, 7 predicted proteins | sample SF_May12_sed_USG_2_FD_169988 | JGI IMG/M metagenome (GOLD analysis project Ga0224511, IMG submission 169988) | Sediment microbial communities from San Francisco Bay, California, United States - SF_May12_sed_USGS_8_1 | ecosystem: Environmental > Aquatic > Marine > Sediment | place: USA... | reverse complement strand
GTTAATTGTATGTTTTGTAATTATACGTTTTTAGTGTGTTTCTGTAGTTGTTGTTGTTGTTGTTGTTGTTGTTGTTGATCATTTTGTTGGTGTCAATCTTAAATTTCAATAGTGTCCACAGTAAATTGAATGATTCTAGCTTGCTATTACTGTAACTTATTGTAATATATGTGTTCTCTTCTCGTAAAATAAATTCTTTGAAAATAGACTAAGCGTTTTACTGTTGAATGATAACATACAATATGTTTAATAGTAGCCATCAACATACATGTGTACACATGTACTTAAATAAGCAATATCTTCAAATTAAAATTTCTTTGGTTATGTGCCAAGATAACATATCAGAATCATATTAATAGGACGCTTGTGACCTACTTTGTAACAGAAACTGAAGCAAATGCGTTATGTCCGATCCTTGCCCATTCAATAATAAATAAAATTTAATAGTTATAATCATAGTTTAAAATATTCAAATGTATTTATTAAAATTAAAATATTGACATTAATGTACATGATGTTATCACAAGAACAATAAAACAATAATAATGTAATATAATAATCATTCACATAATTACTGAGTAAAAAATACGACTGTTAGTGTTGCCTAATTCTCTGTAGCGACATATACTAGTTTCTGCATTTTGCCTTCTCCTTGTTACGTAATACCGATGTAATCAAACATGGGTTTGAGGTGTGTAGTTGAGTAGCGTCTGTTTGCCTGTGTATGTTGACTCTCAGAAGAAAATAAATAGGAAGACAAAGAAAACGTTATCACTGAGGTAGTATTAAATTTAAAATTCATTATTAAAATGGGAACCGATATGAAAGAAAGACAGCAGTATCTATTCAAACAATATCTTCCCATTTCTAACTGAATATGTTGGGCAACAAAAACCTTTATCACTACCGCTTCATGTTTGCTATTTCATGTCACAATACTCGTATATGGATTGCCGATATGTCTGATAACGGAATACGAAATTATAGTTTTATTCGTAAGGTATGAATATCGGTATTATTTAAAATGTTTACTTATGAATTTTGAATCTACACTTAAATTGCATGACGCTACTGGCACCTTTGACTGCGTTATTGAAACAATACAACACAACTTTATAACCCCTGTGCTCTGTATTTCTTTGAAAAGAAGATTCATCTTAAAGGTTTAATGTCCAGGTATTCAAACCCTGTAATTTTATTTGCGATATGTATTAACTTCTTCATGTTACATGTCAATATGCAATATGACCAGAACATCATTTAATCAAGCACAGTCAATATGTGAAAACTTTAGCAGTGGCCTTACAATGGTTATTGGCCACCGTAAAGTCATCAACGCACATTAATATTATGATGAGGAGGGATAGGTCCATGAAAAAGTATACGGTCGTGGTGTACTTGTGCACCCATATTGAATACATTCTGGTGGCCCAACGACCTGATTTTTACACAGCGGGTTGTGTGAGAATGCTGTTATACTCTGACATCTGGGTGGAAATCAATGGAATCTGGATGAGACTACAAGCTACAAATGCTGCGTTTGTGACACGGAAATGACGATATGTCTTATAAATTTATTAAATATCTCAAAAAGTATATTTTTAGCGTCAAATTGAAACATAAGCCAACTAATATCGAAGCATTTGTTTTGTAAAATACTCCCAACAAGTGAGCAGCAAATGTGCAAAAATCAACACTAGATTTTCACAGCTTAATTGTTTAAAATGTGTTATGTTTATATTATATACAAATAATAATATATATTATGTGTGTATGACTGTTGAACACGACGGACTATTTGTCGTCACAGAAAAACTTATTTAAGTCTTTATTTACATGCTAAATATTAAGTTTGAGCATATGCTTTTTGTTACTAATAGGTTATCTTAATTTCGTGTTTGAATACGAAATTCAGTGTTCAAAAACTTTTAGGTTGATGCAATAAAATTGACATGATTAGATATACTTTTATTAAAAAGGAATATCAATAAAAATTAGGATAGCCTAAACGTTGTTTTTATTTTAATTTGTTACGAGTTTCAAAAATGACCACTGTAATGCAAAGTAAGAACATTGTGTTCAACTTAATATGTTATAAAAACCAATATTTCGGTTGTTCAAAACTTTCCGAAGAACACGCTGATGTTAACGATAACAAAACTGTCTTAGGTAATGACAATTTTAACGTTGGCCAAGACCAGCGTTTAGTTTACGTTAACCATTGTTAACATCAACATTGGTTGACATGGCTGTGGGAGCACTGGTTTCATGTGGAAAATGATTACTGCAGTTGTTGTCTTTAACTTTAAAATATTAATGCTTCTATTGCATGGGCTTCCCCCATTACCAATGTTGTTGCTGTTATATTTGTTGATTTCCCTGGCTTCTGTTTCATAGATCTAAATCCACCAATACATTTTTACAATCCAAACAGACTTGAGCAGGAACAACAAATGGAACCTGAAAGGCAATTAAAATGCAATTAAAATAGTGCATAGTATTGCATTCAAAACCTATTACATATCATATTTTTGTACTCTGTTACTGCGCAATTTCATGTGTTGGTTGTTGACAGCAGTTTAAATTATGGTCGTTATTCATTTGTCATAGACTAACCGAATTTCAAGAAAACATGTTTTTCGGATCGGTTTGTAAAAGACGGTTGTACGAGTACATATATCTGCCCTTTTTGCTGAGCTTGTTGGGTTATCATACAATATTTAAGTAAACTGTTTTTTATGAGATTGATATGTGGAAGAGAACTAGGTAAGCACATTTCTGACAAACACACTTGCTTTGGCACAATCCATCACAGTGGTGGATCCAGGATTTGACTTTACGGGGGCGTGACTTCGTCAACTGGGGAAGAGGTTAAAACTCAATGAAAGTATTGTCAATGTATTTTGAGCATAGCTTGGCTATATAAGACATTAGTTAAAAAATCACGACAGAAGCGATCAAAACACGAGAGGAAATTTAGCGTTTTAGGCCAAAAACAGGTCCGCGGCCGTTTTGGCGATATTTCTATTAAAATTTTGTTATACATTAAATCGCAAAGCGAACGCAAATGATTAAGGCATTGGAGACAAGAAAGATAAGTCTGCATCTGTTAGGGGGCGCCCTGGACCCGCTAGGGCATCAACAGACTGAAGTGTTGCCAAAGTTTACTGCCTACTCAGTAGAGATATACTCCTGTAATGTACTTTTCGCTATTTAGGGATTTAGTTCCTTTTTCAGTCAGCATCTTTGTGTATTTTCCAAGATAGGCACATCAGAATAATAATGAATTTGTGATATGGTGGCAAGCAAAATACTGAAGGCAATGTTAACTAATACCTGTTTACTATACCAATGCAGTAAATTATTGTTTGATAAACACTATGCGTAGTACATATATTGTTTAACACTAATTCTTTAAAGAAATACTACTATGCTAGTGTCTGTCATAAATAATCCCACATTAGCCTTTGACAGCACAAGCATTGTCAATTTATTGTAAAAATGATGCATAACGTTGGCGTAACGTTGATAATAATATAACACTAACTCATAAGCATTACATCAGCGTTAACCAACTCTTACGTCGACACAGCTTTCAACAACCCACTATCATTGATAGCATTAGCAAGCGTTGACGTTATTTTAATGCTTACACATAAGCGAAAACATCAGTAATTAAAAGATTGTTTTGTACAACCTGGCCTATGTGTTTGCTACATAATCTATTTTATGCGGTTTTTATATAAAATAGTTGAATATTGACATAACGAACATTTGATTAAATAAGGTGTGTGTTTGTTCTTAAAATTGATTTGAATTTGTTATTGTGTGTTTATAAATTTGCAAACAAGGGAAGCAAAGTAAAACAATAAGGAAAAAAGCTGTATTACTACGATATCGATGACATTTATTAATTTTAGTATAATTAGCAGTTCCAAACAAAATGAATAAGAATAAAGAATGTTAATTGATCCTCTTCAGTCCCGTCGAAAAACTTTAGACAAAACCACTAAATTTTGAAGAGGTTGAACAAATTTGATTTGGGACTGCCTACTTATTCTGTTAACAAAATATATCAATGTGTCATTGTTTAAAGCGAAAACAGTTTGCACAAATCGAATAATATTCTATAAGAAAAAATACCCTAGTTGTGTTTGATGTTAATTTGTATTGTTTATTAATTGTATGACGTTACTGTCACCAGAGACTGCATATGTGAAAATAGCAAAGGCAGCTTCGCTATTATCACCCCACTCCATAACCCGCTCTGCTCTTCGTTCGAAAGGATATTATTTTCAAGTAAAAATGTTTGGACATTCAAAACCAGTGATTTTGTCGTTGTTTGTAGTCTTCACTGTAAGCATCGCTCTTTTGCAAGAAAATACATTTGAACGTGTAAGCATCAAATACGGCAGGATGATTTCAATCAGTCAGGCGCGCTCTGTGTTTGCATGCGTCGAGTCATGTCTACAACACTGCGAATGTAGATTTGTGCGCTTCACTAAACGCAACAACAGCTGTCAGTTATTTACGGACGTATTGCTCTAGCATGGGAGTAATTCCACGCCATCATCCTCGGACGTTGTCGATTACAAAAAGGTATGGCTAAGATATATCTGCTTTAATACTAGGGCTGCAACGATTATTTTACTTTTCGATTCGATGCGATTCGATTTTTTACCATTGCGATTCGATTTTTTCGATTCGATTCATTGGTCAGATGAAAATCAATAATGCAGAAAGTTTTCAAGTAATATGCGACTTTAAAAAAAGAAATGTTTGCCTAGTACATATTAAGGACCTCCCTGACTTTGACAGCCCCTGAGTTTAATCTACAGCCGAGTTGCAACTTGTATTTGACCACTTTAAAATCATATTCCCAATGGAGAAATTAGCTAAAGAAATCATAATGGCAAAAGAGCAACCAGATATTTAGAGAAAAATACTGCAAGTACTGACTGCAAGTAAAACATGACACAACCATGACCATACTTTTCATGTCACTATTTGCTTATTTATTTAACAGTAGCTCTAGACATTATCTTTATACGCAAATGACATTTATCCATCACGCATCAATATATAAATATATAATTATATATATATAATTATCTGAGATAAATTCTGGAAGGTTTCTGACAAAATATTATGTTGCCAATGTTGGGTAATTGTAGATCATGGCAGGAATCCAAGCGTGAATATTCTCGGATTCGCTACCTTATTCGATTTTTGAAGAAACCACACTGTATTCTAAAATAATTTATTTCCATCCCGCTAGAATGTGTTGTCAAAATTAATCATTTTCAATTAAGAACAAGCTTATTTTCCTGATTTCATCATCGCGAGACATGTGTCAGCCATGTTAACTGCTTGAGCCGTCATCTGTCAGTGGCGCTGATTGGCTTTCTTAACCCCTGTCAGCCAATGAAATTACGTGTTTTAAAAGCGATTGCGTATATCCTTTGTTCTGTTCGAAATAATTAACAAGCGTCTACTGATATTTGTTTAAAATGCGGATCAGAGCAATACTAGGCATTAAATCGAAAATCGAACACTAAGAATCGAAAATCGCATCGGCGGGTCTGTAATCGATTTCCGATGCATCGAATCGAATCGTTGCAACCCTTTTTAATACAACTAGAGTTTGATGCATATTTACTTCTTTAACAAGAATATATTTTACATATTGTATATTTAATTATTTGTTGACGCTTGTACAGAAACAGCAGTACGGAATTACTAAGAGAATCACATTTCGTGTATGAAGCCTTTGCGGAAACATAAAGTCTTGGAAATAAATATATTTGATAAATATAAAAAAACTCAATCATAATGTACTTATTTGTATGAGCTGATATTTCCTAAATAGGTAGAACGTGCTCCATATATTATGTTTACTGTAAGATCAATACGTGTAAACATGTGTTAGGCTGGATGGACATAGGTGAACCAACTGAGAGTTGAAAACAATATACATGTACAAACTAAACATTGGACCGTAATAACGTTCTTTTGTAATAAAGAATCATTGAAACTATGTCAATGAAATTTGAAAATTGTATCGACACAAACACAATACGTGGATACACAAATGAATAAATGAATATGTAATAGGAATAAAAATCGGTGTGTATTAGTAGTTGAAGTATTAACTACATTAGAGATAGTGCAAGTGTAAAAATTCCAAACAAATACGCAATGTTTTTTTTTAAATTTCAATAATGCAGAAATAGTTAATATTTATATAAACAGAACATACATAAAGCAGTTATATGCTTATTAAATTTTGTTGCGAGATGTACACAACAGACACAATTCTTAAAATTACGTTTATTTTTCCATTTCAAAGGTTTGAACAACTTTGCATAAAAGCTTAACTATGTAGTCATGTTCTTAGTATAACATTTAAGAGAATTTCAAAGACAAACAGTTGCAGACAAAGCCGACTGCGTCATGTTGAAGGGCATTATACATACTTAACCTTTAATCGCATACAAATAAACGGAGAACAAACATGTAATTCATATCCTTGATAATGTTTACAAACAATGAATATTTATACAAAATAACAACTCCAAAGCATAAGTGTAAGTAATAGGTTCACAACATTCGAGTGTGTTCACGAAGATTTAGTTCATTAAAGTTGTGACCGAATAATGTTTAAAATTTAACGTTTTGTCTATACACACTGGTACATTGACTTAACATTCAATTATTTAATCAGATTCAATGGAATTAAAAAAACTAAATACATATTTATATAGAAGATGATGAACTATTGTTAATGTTTTATATCAACTTAAAGATGATTGGTCTGTATTGTTATACCTGCACAAATTGCAAAAAAATCAGGAAAATATTGTATTTTTTCCGACACAAAATTAAATCACAACAACAATAAAACAAAACAGCAGCCATACATATTGCAAAAGAACTGGCAAATAATGGAATGACAAAAAGACTTTTGCAACAAATAAAGAAACACGTTACAGCAACAAAACAAAACAGCAAACATAATCACACTTATGACACCGCAGCCTTATGCGTTACCTCTCGGCCACCAAGACAATTGAACGTATGGATTGTAGCCATACGGCGAAAATGATTCAACGTTGTGCATTGGAACGTCAACAAAGAAAACTAAATATATTTGCGGGCCACATTTGTTCAACAAAGTCGTTTTTCTGCTATATTTAAACATACAGGGTAATTAATAATCTTTACGGACAATGATTCATTGTTTAACTGTGGTTAAAACTTACAATGTTAAAAATATGGTCAAACGATACATGCATAGGATCTTTAAAATGTAATACAGCACAATGTTTTTGTTTTTGTTTCTGTGTATTCGTGTCTGTTTAAGTTTAGTTCCATCTGTTATATTAACAACATTGAAAATGTTGAATTTGTTAAATGTTTTAGTAAGGCGCGTTAATAAACACCTAGCGAGCGTGCACTTATTCATCAGGTTTCACCAATACGCCAGAAAATGAATTACTCGGAAAATTAGCAAATAACTTAGTTGCATTCCAACAGCTTCCTACTTGAACACGGTCACCATGATTTAGTCTGAACACTTCAGAGACCGCCCCAGTTTCAAACGTACCAACATAGTCTGGAATAAATGCAAGCCCCTTAAGTGAGCCATTAAGCTTTATGTAGCAATTATTATGTGAACCATCTACATCTGATGTCAATGAAGTATAAAACCAGTAAATTCCTGGTATTCTGCAGGTAAACACACCAGTAGTAGCGTTATAGTCGTTTCCCTCGTTGTAAAGAACTCGTGAAAACGTAACGTCCCCGTTATTCGGAAGAGTTTTGAGGTAATTGGCGGTGAATGCTGATGTACCTGAAACAAACGCATACTCTACATAATATATTTGAAATAACTACATTTCGTTTTGTGTAAGCAATAATAACTGTATTTGTAGTTATGCATTTGATTGTATTATGCATGTTGAAAGTTTATAAGGCTTGATAATAATTCTTTGGAAAAAAACGTAGCCAGATAAACAAGGATAAAACATCTTTATCGTTATACAAGTGAATCCTATGGCCTTTCTTAAATATACACACACATCGACACTTGAATAAATGTAGAACTTCTGGAATACATCAACACTCTTGGTTCGTTACAAAACAACAGTGGTGTACATTTACATTTGTAATACTGATTTCAATAATGACGATTTGTTTATTCTGGAATAGTTATAATGGCACCAGAGCAATAATGAATTTGTAAAGCAATGACGTTTAAGTTGCTAGAAAAAAAAAGACTTGAATGGTATGTTATCTACAGAAGTATATTTCAAAATGATAATTTAATTACTGAGTATAATCTAAGTAATAAACATAGTATTACTAAGTTTAGTTAAATTTAAATGGTGTTTCAAAACATTTTAATCACTATTTACTGCTTATTGACCACAAGCCGTGAATCCTACTCAATATAGGAAACTACCAGATATATGTATTTATCCATGCATATTTACATATACATGTATTTAAAAAAAACCTACTATGTTGGAAAGTGCGGCCCGACAATTTGGTTCTCATAGTTTATGTTTCGATGAATAACGTAGACACAGTAAAAAAGTACGTTTTGTTGTATCGGTGGCCCAGAGGTTAAGCATTGGACTGCGTTCTTACTTTTAAGGTGCAAAATCCATTATTTGTCCAAAAGTGTTGCAATTCCTTTTTAGAGCTACTTTATTACGTATATTTATTATAGTTTTTACTGCAAAGTTTCTGACCAACTATTAAAGTATTATTACGAGTATATAGACTAAGCGAATTTAGTGGTGTTTCCTTGTTTGTCAATAACTAATTCTGTTTAATAACAGTAACTGCTTTTAAACACCCCTAGTATTCTAATATAAATATTACTGCTGTATCAGTTGTTTTTAGATAAGTCGCACATGAGTACTTCGCCAATGTAGCCCTTATCAAGTTCCCACAAGAGTCTGATGTGATTCAGATAAGGGCTTAAGATGGCGGCATAATTGCATGCATAAACTATTTGTACACAAGAGCTAGTAAATATATAAGCAAATTACTCTTACATGCAGAACCGGCGCATGTTCGGAAATCATTTGATTTTCCTGAACAGCTGCTGTTTAGAGATGAGGCTATCGGGTTTTGGCAGGTACGCGACCTTTCTTGCAGGCCTGGTCCACACGTCGAGCTGCATGCTGTCCAGTCAGACCATCCCGTCCATCCGATAGCACCTGAATCAATACATCAAGTCCTACGATAGTTGTTATCCAAAACTCATGTTTACGAAATATTATACACCCAAATATTTATTTAACGATTACTATCATACATAGTATCACGAAATGTTTTATGTAGTGTCAAATATCATATATGACATATCGGTACAGGCGCAATAGTCTGTTGCACATTTCTATGACAATTGCTATATTATATGCCTTCATATTGAAGTCAGACCATCCCGTCCATCCGATAGTACCTACAACATTGACCTTAATACAAGTTTGTTTTAAAGTTGCGATTGTTTTATAAGGACTATTGGTTACATGCCACCATCAAAGCATTCTTACCATTGCATTGGAAGTCAGCGCAGATTTCGTAGACCAAACTCTCACCGAAGCACGGATTCCCGCCATTTGCAGGCCAGGGTGAGTCACAGGCACGGTCACGGCGTCGGAGGCCAATGCCACACGAGGTAGTGCAAATGCCCCAAGGAGACCAACTACCCCAGCCACCGTGCACTAAAGAAAAGTGTTTAAATATGATGTTTAACGGCTTGTTAATATGATTTTATACTATTGTACACACGATGTCTTAGTATGCAGTTGTTGCACATGCGATTTGGAATCATTCGAACAACTGTAAGCCCAATATTTAATCGTTTAAACAACTGTTTGACGGTTCCTAAATTACACTTATTAATTAACTGTTTGAGTAGCTGTTCATTGGCGTCAGTGAATGCGAGGGAAACAGTCGAAACTAGTGATCGGTAAACTGTTCGCGAACGTCCACCGTGTTCGGAAATTCGGATAACAGTAAAAATACCATACCACATGCATATAAGGTATCAGGTAATAAAACTAAATAATTGACCACACGCTGGTTGCTTGTTGGTGTGCAAAATCAATAAATTTAAAAGCAGTGAAATAGGTTTTTCAAATTATGTATAGCCAAAGATATATAATTGCATGGTGATGGTATGTAAGTAATAAGATTTTGTATGCGGCAAAAATGTATACATTCATTGCAAAAGGTAAATCAATATACATCTATATATCATATACATATCATTTTTTTTCTAAATAATTTACCCTTTAAACAATGCAACGTACAGGTAGAATGGGTATTGAATCGTTTAAATACTCCAAAAAGATATGTGTCTGAAATTAAACTGATGACAGTGAGAGCCCTCGGAAAGCATATCCTGCACGAGGCTACTAGATAATGAAAGTATGTGTGTACACAAAATGATACAAATGAAAAGTCATTACCTTGCGTGACATTTGGTGTCAGAAGAAACCCTACAAAGTTAATCGTATCCGATAAAACAGAACGTTACATTATTTTCTCATAAACATAAATTAAATCAGATATACACGAATACCGTAATATCAGTTGTCTATAAGTGACAATAACATGCAACATAAGACAATTAATTTCAAAAAAGACAATCGTTTAAAAAATACCTGATGTTTCAAAGAACACAGCTGCCAAAACAACATACACCACTATCATGTTTTCCACTTGTATGACCTACTCCTACAACCGTACTCAATAGTCAAATGTCGAATGCAACACTCAGTTTTATCTGCATTTTTATAGAAACCAGGGTTGTCAAAATCACGGTGCAGACTGCAAAATAAACACGAATCTTTTTAAACCACTTAGATAGCTAAGTGGACAGACACGATGTAATTTACCTGCCTAAATGATGCAAATAGAGTTGTTAATTTGATTGTTTAAGGCGTATTATCTCCTTAATCTAACGAGCAAAGGAACGTTAAGATGTTCTTATTTACAACTGCAAACATTAATTGCACTTTGTATTTAATTTAAAGAAACAAATGAGTCTACAAAGCATAATTAAGTTGCGTTAAACGTTTGGTTAATACAAAACTGTAAAATATTAAGATGTTTGAAGTTGTATTTATTTTCTTTTTATTACAGGCTTGTAAAGAAAACGTTTTTGCAATATCACGAACATTTTGTGTAAATAAATTTACCCTAAATTTAAAACGTAGTTCTAAAGTTTTAACGTTTTAGTGTACTCTAATTAAGCGTTAATGAATGGATTTGAATATTGTCTAACACAGTTTACAAAAGCTCAATAAGGTACCATTTTATTACAACGTAATAGCTGTGTTATTTTTATTGAAAATAAAAGATACATACACTAGGTGGATACACAAATTACACAATATTAATATATATGAAGGTTTAAATTAATAGATTCCAAACTTAAGCTCTAAACAACAATGACTTTTTCAATCAAGAAACATCTATGATGTTTGATTTCAAATAATATGTATTAATTAGATTTAAGTGTTGATATAGACTGCATCGTTTTAAACATGGAAATGTCTGGGTAAAACCGTTACAGTATATACCTAAAACATCTATGTTCAGAATAGAATAAAACACACACATTGTAGTATGTGGTGTAATTGAACGGTACTGCGCGAAGCATACACAACAAAGTATTTTAGTAAACTATATACATAATTTTACTTATTAGCTTTGAAAATTACTGTGACATGGACCAAATATAATCATTATTGACCGAGGAGATTACGGTAGTCATTTCATCTCCTATAAATGTTTAGTAAGTGAGAGGTTTGCTGTAGCGGAAAACGGTTTTGAACCACAAAGCAAGTCAGGCCTAAATTAAAAAATTCTTTGTTTGCCCTTTACCGACCCTACATTTTTGGGTTGGGTCTGTCGGTAGGAAAAGTGTTGTTTTTTCCAGTATTATCCCTCAATAAGGTAGATCCGGCAAAGCAGGTTGTTTGTACATGTATTATTTCAACATGATACTTTAACCAGTAAAAATACATAGAATGTACATAGCATGGTAAATAAACGTTTATATTTTGTACTGTGTAGCATATTTTAATTATTTTTGTTCACTATATAGCTATGCATTTCTTCACGTTCACAAAGGTACACATGTAGTCATCGAACGGCTTAACCCACCATGTGCTAGCTTCTTGCATGCTTGTAGATCTAAATAGTTGGTGTGTATATGTAGAAAGCTTACTTAACATATGTACATGTATTTTGTTGCATATTTTGTTATTGGTTTTCATTCACATTTACATGTGTTCTCTTTTAACACCAAATCGCTAGAAGAGTGCACGACAGTCCCAAGTCTGTGTAAAAGGGGAGGGTGGCATTGATTTTTTAAAAAAATACATGTTTTAAACAAACTAGTTGCTTTCCTGACTTTTGTTACAATATACTTGATCTAGAATCCTAAACCTGGTAAAGTTAATATCACAATCCATTACCATGAGGGTTACATCTCCTTGCGTACTGCGTTCTGCCATTTTTGGCT
>Ga0224511_10002421_pt1 | contig 12550 bp, 5 predicted proteins | sample SF_May12_sed_USG_2_FD_169988 | JGI IMG/M metagenome (GOLD analysis project Ga0224511, IMG submission 169988) | Sediment microbial communities from San Francisco Bay, California, United States - SF_May12_sed_USGS_8_1 | ecosystem: Environmental > Aquatic > Marine > Sediment | place: USA... | reverse complement strand
GGTTTATGGTCATTTAACATTATCTGGTTTTAATATACTGACGATACGGATAATCGCACATTGAAAATGAGAGAGTTTGTATAAATTACCCATTTGGAAATAAGATATTACTTGTAAGTCTACGTATCTGTCGTATCTACTCGGGTATTTCCGTAACTGGGGATAACTGTTTTCATTGGTTTACTTCGATCGTGTTCAGCGTGTCTTCGTATCCACTCGGCCCATTCCGATTCCATAGAAGGCGTATGTTTCATTTGAGGAAAGCATACTGATTTCAAAAAGTAATAATATTGATAAAAATAACGTCAAGTTGAACAAGTGCTCAAATGCAAACGCATTTATTAAATTTCAACACAAGCGGGTATTTTGTTACAATATTAATCAGAAAAGACAAAATCTACTTTATTATTGACTGCCTCGTCTAAGCCGTCTTTGTTTATATACAGTTTAATATTTTAACTGTCTAAACATTTCTTAGGCACGCATTATAATTAAAAGCTAGAATCTAGTTTTGTTCCTTCTTTTCGACGAAGTTGGTTTAGAATGTCCAAGCATCTTTTCGTCTCACTTAGAAGACAAGTTTTTTCTCAACTTAGATCATACATTTATGTAACATTGTGACGGATTGATGTCAGCTATTTACTGACAGGGCGGGTAAGTGTCTAGAGAATCATTCTTAAGCAAACACGGTTCGCATTGTCTAGTTCTAAATCCGTTTGTTTTTCGTGTAAATGTACCTCATCTAGATCTAGTTAATATACGAAGGCAATAAAAGTGGACATACTCAACATTTCTGATATTGAGCCAAAACAAACTCGTCAAAAGTCAACTTACGTAAGTTTTGTTTTTGTTTTTGGACATATCAACTCAGCGTGGTCAACACTATTACAAATGAGCATGTGAGTGTGTGCTTATGTGCAAAAATGAACAAATCAATGCATTGCCACAGTCAGTGCATTTTGGGTATCCTACAAAGAAAATGACAGCGACCAGAGCTATATTTTTTTGTGGACACGGGATGTTTTCTTTAAACTGCACTCACACATACCTCGCGACCTTACTGCGTCCTTACTGCGACCTTGCTACGACCCAGGACGCAGCACAGTCGCCATGGACGCAGCAGGGACGCAGCGAGGTCGTAGCGAGGAACCCAAGGAACGCACAAGGTCGCAGACCGTCGGCGAATATTTTGAACATGCACAAAACAGTCGCAGAAACTCTGCATTCTTGCTGATTCCTGGTTAGGTCGCCGTAAAATCGCAGTGGAGTCGCCATAGTCGCAGCAGCATCGTAGTAAGGACGCAATAGACGTAGTACACTCGTACTAAGGACCCCGTAGAGTCGCCGATGAAATTACAAGAAATTGCTCGGAAACCTTTGGCGACGCTACTGCGTCCTTGCTGCGACTATTGCGTCCTTACCACGTCCTTACTACATCTTACAGTCGCAGGACAGTCGCCGGACAAACGCAATAGTCGCCGTAGAGTCGCCGTAAGGACGCAGAGAACGTAGCACAGTCGCATCTGGGTCGCCGATGATCGCCGTGGGGTCGCCTTAGGGACGCAATATAGTCGCAGTGGAAACGCCATGGACGTAGAAGGGTCGTATTGAGGACATAGAGAAAACGTACTGAACACAAGACTGCAGAGCCCCGGACCGTCTGCGGGAGAAATTTGGAAAATTGGAAGAAAACCAAAAGATTTTCGGAAAAAAAATGCTATTTTACTAGTTTTCAGGTCGCAGTAAGGTCGCGAAGTATGTGTGAGGGCAGCATTAATTACAGGCCCAAAAGGCACATAAGAAAAAATCCCGACCTACTTATTATATTTTTAAGTGGTTGCCATAAACATACTTTAAAAAAAAAAATAAAGACCTTTTCAAACAGATCATGAATATTTTATTTTGTTTTATTAACAGGCGTGATGGAAATAACATAAAATAATGGCATTAATACGTTCTTTTTTAACATAGCATCAGTCCCGTCTAAATGCATTAATTTTAAATGTTTTGTGGTTGTAATGTTACATAATTAATAAAGTCGTTAATTACGAGTCTCATTTAAGTTTTCTGATACAAAAACACGAGGCACACGTGCAAAAATGCGTATGAGGAGGATGCTCATTCAATATATAGCTATGCATCAATTTATTGTATTGACAATTGCAATGCAAGGGACACATTATTACTAGTATTTACCATACCATAAAAAATGTTTTTATGGAAACTTTTACTACAGTGCACACTTTCTTTTTTGCGTCAGTTTAACCACGTACGCGCTACGGTCTAATAGCTCACGACTGACTACGGAAATGTAATATTTCGTATGCACTCGTCATATCAATCGGAACTACTCGGCCAATTCCGCCTAATCAGCGATGGTGTGGTGTAGCACACTGTCCGATGTGTTCAGATTATCGTCATATATTCACGGGCTACGTCCGGCATCGTTCGTAACTGTTCGTAGGAGTCAGTAGCCGTTCGTATTGTAACCGTAACAATTTGTAGTAGCCCTTGCATATCCGTAGCAATCCTTGACAATATTTCTACGAACAAGATCGGGCTGGTACGGTTTTCCTACGAATTAGAAGGTATCAGTACAGTCTAACACAGACCAGTAAGGTGCGCATTGTTTTATTTATCAGGGGCAATTCATTTGTGCATGTTCAAAAATTGTCAAGAATTGCTACGGATAATTTTTATACATTTCTGTAATGATTCATACAACGCCTACTACGAGTAAGTACGTTACAATACGAAGAGCTAGACAAATGGTTACGGACGATGCCGGAAAGAGACGTGGCTCTTCCGTGGCGATCTTCCGTGAGTATGTGACCTGGGCTTTAATAATAGGACACGAAGAACAATACTACTATAAGTATTGAATACAAAAATATAGAAGAGAGGAAAGATTAAAAATGCAATCTTAATATTCAACGACGTAGTAGACGTGGTAACTCGTTTCGATTAGTTTCTAAACGAAAGGCAACATCACTACAAACAAAATGTACATGTGTATACAGGAAAGTCCGCTTATACGGAACCCGCTTTAAGGAACTTCCGGTTAGAAGGAACTGATTTTCATTCCCATTCTTTACCATGGAACTAGTTTACTATACGTTTATAAGGAACACCAGTTATAAGAAACATAATTATTTTCATGATCCCGATGAGTTCCTAATAAGCGGGCTTTACTGTTTACATTTTGTATTTATGCATTTTGATTTACTATAAGCAATTAATATTTTGTAACTGTAAAAACACATTGATGTTCTAATGTGCATCAGTATCTTCTTACTGATGCACATTATTTGAAAGAAGACGAAGCAGAGACGTGAACCCCACTAATCCGGCTATCAAAGGCAAGGAGAAGGTGACTCACGGCGCTGGACGCATTTGTGGTCTACATTAATGATAAGCTTAATAAACTGCACAGCTCTTGACTGAAACAACTCTGTAAACCTGAGGATTATCATATTATTCAATTCACTTTGACTTATGCGCCATTCATACTTTACCGACAACGATATTTTGAAGAGCAGACAATTCGCTAATCTTTTAGCAAGTGCTTGATTTCCAATTGCCGTCGGCTTAATTACAGAACAGTTATCACTGAAAGACAAACAAAATGAAAGTTGTAAATATTTGAATTGATAGCACGACAATTTATCAAAATTTGGACTCCTTGCTGTTTCAATGATGTGGAATAAATATGCGTACCCCCACAAACAAGTGCATGGCTGTGTTTGTTCTATTAAAGTAAGACCTGATGATTTGAAGCTTTTAAAAGTTAAAAAGAATTTTGACGAGTTCATTGTTATTTTTTGAAACATCATATAGCTAGATAGTGGGGATAAAGTCAAAGAAACATTAAGAATCACTGACACTCCGTGTTTTGACAGGTTCTATGGTAAACATATTATCCTAAAAATATCTATCTTGATTATTACTCAGTTATTTCCTAAAATATAGAGATTAAAATGCTCTAACTTTGAGACTGCGTACGCGTATAACAATCGTAACAACTCGGCCATTTCCGTAATTTTGGGGGATAAAACCGAAGAAATCGCCGAGCGGTCCCGAATGCGCATATAACTCATTCTGAAAGAACATAACAAAAAACTATTGGTCTTCGTTTGAATATACATGTACATTTGTACTTTAAAAAAAAGTTTATTTCAATACCTCGTGTCATACAGGATGACAAAATGAGGGTGACAACATATAATTTACACGTAGAAGGCATAGTTTAACATAAACGAGGAAATGGGGGAGGAGACGTGAGTATAAAGATTCCAAACAATGTGTATGAGAAGAAATACAAAATACATATCAGAGAATAGTATCAGCTGTAGTTTTAATTCGTTTAACTAATTTCAAAAAATATCATTAACTTTTGTGGTGGTGTACATAATTTTGTCTGCATAATCTGTTGAAATAACAATGAACTTGGAATTTGACTTCTACGTGGTCCAAATACGCACTAAGACAAAGCACCCGGTACTTATAAATGCAAATGTTTACTGTGTAACATCTATTTCTGGCTTTTAGTATTTTCTTATAAAATGACGAATGTTAATGTCGTTATAATTTTGCAATGCTTACACACACGTGTAGTTAATGGACAGTTCCACAACTGTCAATCATGATCATTTATAACTGTACATGGTCAATTTTAATCCAATAGATTAGGTTTATATTGTCAGCTGACAATATGACATAGAAAATACAAACGAAAGCATACTTCCTGTTTGTGATAAACTTTATCACAAGATCAAAGAAAGTATGCCGCTTGGGGAGGAGCTTGAAAAATTGTGGAACTATCCATAATACGAGTAGTTATGTACATCGCAATTCCCTTCTGCACATGCACTCTAGATAATGTATAGATCTAACGGAAACCGAAAGCAACATAATTATACAACCTATATAATGTAGGTTATAAACCAGCATTGACATAAATTACACAATTGCCAGTCTGCATTGCACGAGACGACGTAACAAATAGCTTGTTCCCGTGCATCAGAGGATAGGGATCACCACTTCCCAAAGAACAAACACGTTCTCCTACCTCCAGTGTCAGAAGACATAAATTGTTACGAACCTTGCCGACAAAAAATCGACAAAAAAACGCCCACCACACACAGACTAGAGTTAGCTTCGTCTGCCGCCTATGTAAAAAAAGTAAGGAATATCTGGCCAGAGAATATAGTTCTATACGCATTCGACGCTGCTGTATGTATGTTTGTGGGTGGTGCAAATCGTTAAATGCTTGGAATTGAATTCAATCACTGTATTTTTGTTCGTTTTCGTAAAGTATAACTGAACATCAAAGAGCATATGGGTACTACATCTACATCCAAGAAAGCTCAGCAGATTCTACAATTGTCAAATAATCGCAGAACATGACAATTACAAATGTAGTAATACAATATTGGTTATTCTAATACATGTCTGTAATTCTTTAAGAATTCTCCATTTAAGATGAGGATAAACGTCCGTAACTTCTAAAGGTAACGTGCATTATATAAAAATATTGCTCCCATGGTACGTATAAATAAGACAGTTCACCGATGGTTTAATTTTCACGAATTATGATAAATATTTTTAATGAGGCGTATTTCACTGTCCATAACATTTTTATATCACAGACGAATGTAGAATTTTATTGCTTACATCTGACGAAAAGGTTATGTTTTACCGAGCAATACAGAACACATCTCAATAATGCATGGCAAATAAAGAGAATCGCGGATATATGATGGAAATTCGCCTTTGTACAGACGAATATTGATGCGGAATTTGCAATGAATCAAGGAAAAACAGACTGTTCTGTCAAAACCGGATATTAGCCTCGTTCTGGTTCATTTAAATGGTTTGGTGGAATAACGGCACGAATATCTTTCTTGATATCGGCTTTCCTTATAGTAATATACATCATTGTGTTTTCTTCTTTTTTCACCGTCAAAGATCGTAGGGGAGTTTAACTTCAAATAACCATTATCATGTAGAAATGCAACAATTACAGTCGATTATTTTTATTGTCATCCTAAAGATCGTCTTCACTTGGGAGTAATTAAAATCTACTTATGCATATCCGTATAAATCATAAACCAACATCTTTACATCTCGAAAATCAAAGCGGATTGAAATTGAGACGCAGACAATTAAACCACCAACAATCAAATAAACTCGAAATCACCACACTCCCCCAAAACGCCGCCAGTCTATCCTAACGTAATGGCGTTTACTTTGACAATTAATGCACGCGTCGGCGGTAAGAATAAATGCGAAACCAACTAAAAACTCGCCATTGAATTATTTTCATGGCTTTATTTCTGAAACCTCCTAAGACAATGGGCCTCCACCTCGTTCAGCTGAACGTTTATATGTGACTTTCTCTAGTTATCATATCAATTTATGGCTTAATAATTCCTCTCGTTTTTTCAACGTCGCGATGTATATCTATCGATCACGGCTAGTCAGGAACGCGGCTTGGCGTCACTTTAGATCGACAACACTTGATTACTAAATTGTATCGGCAAAAAGTGTATAAAATGTACCAAAAAATAATGTACATGGCGCTGAGATTATATAGAGGATTATACCCCCACCCAACTAATCACCTGGTCATATATGTGCCGCCTACACTTATGTGAGTTAATGAATAATTGAGCTGAACCACATAAAATGCTTTTATCTACAGAATTCTAGTTGTTTAGAGAAAAAAACATGTACATACATGTTTTCTGTTGCAATTGCATTGAGACGAACACACACTAATGTTTATATTCGGTCGTCGTTTTCATTTGCATGAAAAGTTTAACAGCTATACTAGTACATAGTAGTATACAAAAACAACAACAACAAAAAAGCAACAAAAGACAACAGCACAGAAACAGTAACGACACTTAATTATACAACGACGACCAAAATGAAAAAGTCAGATCTTATTTTAATGTGTCGTAACTAAAACATGTTTTTATTCTTATTCTTGTGCGCTTAAACAAAAAGTCATAACAAGTGTTTTATCAAAAATACCTCTTTATATAGTGACCAGCACATGCTAACGTAATAAACGACGTTTCATTGCGTTTATATTGTTTACATATTACATCTCGTCGCCACACTCGTAAAAACTCGACCATTTCCGTACTTTCGGAAAATATCCGAAGAAATCGCCGAGGGGGCCCGAATGTTCGTCGCCAGTGTGAAGAAATGACGCCCCAGTTTCGAAGTTTATGGCCTAGCGTTGACCAAACATTGACTTTTAACGGTATTTGACGCGTGTTTATCTATAACGTTTGGCAGACACGTCAACGGAAGGCGTGAATCAAGGCGTTAACGTACGGGAAGCGAACGTATATGACGGTACGCTTGTCATCACGTGCGTCCCGCTTTACTGGTGGCTACCCGGAAATGCGAGCGTGGTAAGGCCGGGTTTGTTTATATTAGGTTATACGTGGGGATGAATATATTACCCCGTTTCAATCAAACACAGTCTAGAATTGGTGTCTCTTTCACGTTCCTGATAAGTGTAAATGGCGACAGTTCACTTATAAATGTTTAAATTATCATGGGTAACTTAGGGGGATTGCTTTAGCTATTGTCGTAACTGAAACGTTTCTGACCCGGAAGGAAGTCATTTCTGTTCCCTTTACTAGTTGACGTTGTCGTTAAATTGTTGCACAAGCATCTAACGGTATTAACGCCTTGAAGTTCTGGCTCCACAGCTGATTTTATGCAATTAATAAGTTTAATGCACATAACTCCACAGAAAAAAAACACAAAAAAGCCACGCAGTGACCCATTAGAAAGTCTCAAATGACCCATTACATCATAACTTAATTATTAATTATTTATTAGGCCTTCGTGACTAAGAATATAATCATTAAGGTCCGAAACCCAGCATGCGTTGATGGCATTAGCCGCTAATTGGCTTAAAATCCCGCCCGACCGCAACAAAGGTGTTACGAATGACGGTAGTCATTAACGATAATATCAGAGGTACGCCACATGATAATCTCAATCCATAAAAAGCTTGTCCGACGACATTTTTGATGTTACACAAATGAGGGAATGATAACATCTAACTTTTTAAGTCCTCGTTTGCTGTCTTGTGTTTGCTGTTTTTATTTAACAGTGAATTGGAGCCAGATGTCTAGTACGTGTGGTAACTACTTTGTTCCGTTACCGATACCAAAACTGGTGGTTATGCAACTGAACTAGATTTCGGTTGAAAAACAAATTCGGACAGAGATTTACGCAATGTTAACAATTACATACAATGTCATGTCAGTTGCGGTTTTAACTAGTGCTATTACAATGTGAATTAATAACGTACAACATTTTAATATCTGTCAGATAGATAGCCAAAAATCAAACGTCAGCAATATAATGTCCAGAGCGCTAAGTAATATACGCAATGTTTTAATGAAACGCTAATCGTTTAAAACGTAAGAAACTTTGGGGGTCTAGATAAATCTAAAATTTATTCACTATTATCAGACATGTGTCGCAGTGAATGTAAACACGAGAAAACGAATAATAAAACTTTGAAAAACTTTTATTGGTTTGCAATTGAAATATCTTAGGCTTGTAAACATATTGTAGCAGACTTCCAGTCTGAATATGACAGACATAGGGGCTATAAAATTCAATGTGAAAATTACCGGTGGGCGGGATTTTAATTTTCAACGAATCAAACAGATTCGTTTTACCGTCCATGTGACAGGCGTATCATTGAATGAGACAGTTTAGTATTTCGAATGAAATAAACTTCTTGTTATTGAGAGGATTATCGAGAACGAATATATCTTCAACAGAACAAAAATGATGCTTTGTCAAGTATTTGGGATAGATACTTTTCAAGAGTGATATATATCAATAGCAAACATGTCAAATATTACGTCTTTTAAATTATACGATACTCGCCCACACTCCCACAAATTGATATTAACTCTGATTTCAGGCCCTCGTGTTATACCAGGTCAATATAGAGTTTATATAATTATATTTGTACCGCAGTTGTGATTTTTTTAAAGAAAAAGTCCTGGCTTATAATAATAAGAGCAAGTACGGGTGTATGGTCGAGGTCAATGATGTCGGATTATTTATTTCTGTGTTTTAATTCAATTCATTCAATTCAATTGGTCGATTGCGAAACAAGTTATCCCAACTTATATTAATCTCCCTCGACCTCTCATTCCGGATGGAATCCATCTCATTTTTAACGAGGTTTGAGAGGAGAGAGAATCCAGGCCTATCCTTATATGCTGAGCGCTAAGCGAGGAAGCATCTGGTATCATTTTATCACGTCTTTGGTATGGCGCGGTCGGGGATCGAACCCACGACGACCCGCTCACGGTGCGAACGTTCTACCACTGAGCCACCGCTGCGGAATGATGTTCTGGTGTTGACCTGTAACGACTTCCTGTTGAGTTTAGGAGATACAAGTACGCCATCTATTGGCTACTTCTGTAACCAGTGTGAGTTAAAGAGATACACAAATGTATTTTAAAATTACATTTATTGTTTTCTATTTGGTGGAACATGTAATCAACGGTACAATTAAGATGCCCAAATCACCAACTCTGATGATGAAAAATACCTGAACCAAATATGTTCATGGTATATGCGCGAAAATCAATGTTCTCCTAAATTTCACGCATTTAGTACACACTTGAGTAATTTGGGTAATCATAAATATAAATTGCTAACTTATTGTGATGTGTGCAAATTGTAGGTCAACATAACATGTCATAATAACAAAATATAACAAATACACATAGATCTTCACTGTAATACTTGTACATATCGTCAAGTCAGAAGTGTTCGTCAGTATGCAGTAAACTTGCCTGGCTGTTCGGCTGGCGATCGGCTGGTTGATAAAGCTAGAAGGACGGCTTGAGACGGCTAGGCCGTGGTCGCACTCGTTTAGTCTGCCGAGGTGTCACAAACCAGATACGGTGGCGACTTGCAAAACTGTGCCCGACTGTAGACAACGGTAAAAACGCTGCCGTACTGTCTGCGAAATGTTTGTATGTCTATACAAATGTACGCTAAATGCGCTATGTGCTTTGGGTACGAGCTTTAGTAAGCGGATAGAAAATTACTGCAGTAATAGGAAAGCACATGAAATAAGATGTAGAAAATGAGAAATCAAAGGCTTAGATATGTTTTAGTGCCCAGTGCATAATGAACATCTTCAGTTTGTGAATGAATTATTGCTGATGTACTGTTAACGTCGGTGACTGTCTCTAAGTTTGTTTCATGTCGTTTTAATTGTGCTTCGGGGATTTTAAATTAAAACTTGTGTTGAAAGTAAAAAACTAAGCTATTGATGACTATCGTTTTTGTCAAAGGGGATTTTAATGACGCTTGTGTTTTATGGTTGTGATAAATAATTTATTTCGCTTTGAAACAAAAGGCAGACGCAACATTTACAAGCGATGCAACTACGTACTGCACGTGAACCATGACGCCAAATAACAGATGCCTTAACAAGGTATATTTTATTACCAATTCATTTATTGATATTGCTTAATTACATCTTTAGAGCTTTTAATTTACAGTTTTATTACTTTTGACGTATGCATTGCATGTTGCGAGCTCTGTTATTTTCAAACGTTGTGTACATGTATTACATAGACACTGTTGTAAAAAAATATATAAAAAATCTTATTTTTTAGAAAGTTTTTACTCGCTTCATACCTGTTATCTTGTTTAAATCAATTTGGTCAATGATCCTTGAACATTTTATGAATAAATTAAGTAGATCATATCGAAAAAGTACTTTTCATTGCGACGAGTATAAATAAATAACAAGACAAACTGGTACGTTTTACTGATAAGCTTATTGGTTTTGCAATATCCAAAAGTTACAACAACATTTGATGAGTGACGATTCTTGTTTAAGACGTTATACTTATATATTTAATATATGTCGAAAACTTTGAAATATAATAACAAAGCATTATTATGAAAGTGTAATTTAATTTCGGGATGTAGGCTGGAACAGGATGAAAAGTCAAAAACCTATCGGCATCTTGTACAACATACAGTCCATATTTAGCTCGACATTTGCATCTACAATGTGCAAATGTAATTAACGGGATTAATTACTGCACAGCGAAATATTGTTTCAGACCATTTGATAAATGAATAAACTATTACAAACGAAACTCCTACTTAAATAAATATTAATCACTAAATGAACTTTCATTGATAAACGCAACTATATAAATAAGGTTTTACTAGTTCATCAAAACCGACACTGTGCATGTAATAAACCATTACTTAATATATATTAAAATGAGTGTCTTTATTTAAACAAACTGGAGAAATGTTTTTTCCGCTACATACATAATATATCTTGTCCCCCTGTTTAAAGATTTAAACGCTTTCCCTTCCTCGTCAACACCTTCTGAGAAATTAGTTGTCCGTCTTACCATGAATATTAATGACCTGTACAATAATTATATTTTATGCAGAATACGACTTAGATAACATTCTTGTTTATTTTAAACATTTGAAAAATAGAATAACGTTGCAATCGTGTTGGAAGTTTTTACGGGATGTGCGAAGTTCGTAAGAATAAGAACTCAAAAGAGAAAGTAGTAATAACGTTTATATGACGTTAAAGGAAAATGCATAAAAATACATTTGCAAATGTAAATCGCTTTAATAACGAGCTGTATTTTATAAATGGAATGCAATGTTACCGCCTTTTTATAAATGCTGTAGCTGTTAAATAAACTACTACAATCTGTGATCGCTAATGACTAAAAACTAGCTCTACGAAACAATTAATAATAAATAAATACTAATTACTTTAACAATGACTCAGCAGTTCGGCGTATTAGCTGTGCATAGTTTTAAGTAAAACAGAACAAATGTAAATGATGGAGATTTTTGTCTGAACGCTAAAGACCCAATGCATCATTATCCATCAAGTATGTCAGAGGTTTTTTCATTAACTGAATGAACAAAAAATTATTGAAAATTCGCCATTTTTATTTATAAACACACGGGCTTCACGTCTTCTTCCCATATTTGCTGACTTACACATGTTCTATAATACGGGACGTTTATAATTCGTAATATTCAGATGACTGTGTCAAATAAAAGACAACATACAATGAGGTGGATATCTTTTTGGTGCTGAATTAACGTTAATATTTATATAAGATCTTTGGAAAAGTTCGTAAATTTTGCTACATTTTAAAAAACAAAATCCATTTACAACAGTCTAACATTTAATTAACGCGCGCTGTTCAACATAAATGCACAAGTAATTAATTATTACAACAATTAATTATATATTGATCATCTTTTGAATTAATCAGATAGTACGCTTTAACAGCGGGTCCTCAAAAGTTCTTTTCGACACCGAAATTATATTGAAACGTTTAGGTGAAATGCATTTAACATAATAAATTCACCAGCTCATTTCGTATTAAATATCATACATGAGTTGTTTAATCTGAACATCAGTTTGTCGACATATCACCTCAAAACAAACATTTACTCAGTTTTAACCAAAATTTATATA
>Ga0224511_10002420_pt1 | contig 12550 bp, 5 predicted proteins | sample SF_May12_sed_USG_2_FD_169988 | JGI IMG/M metagenome (GOLD analysis project Ga0224511, IMG submission 169988) | Sediment microbial communities from San Francisco Bay, California, United States - SF_May12_sed_USGS_8_1 | ecosystem: Environmental > Aquatic > Marine > Sediment | place: USA... | reverse complement strand
GTTATAGAGCGGACAAGAATTGGAGACGGACCGACCGACCGACGGACCGACCGACCGACCGACCGACCGACGCGACAAAGCGAATCCAGTATAGCCCCCCCCACATTTTGTGGTGGGGGTATAATAATGCATAATAATTTTTGTAGCAGAATTATAATTTACAATTGTAGTTTTAAAAAAAAACATTATACATGCAATAACAACTTTTACTAGGTTGTAATTGAAAAAAATACCATTAAAGCTTTTAACATTTCAGATCATAAAAATACAACAGATCATTTAAAGTTTAACAAGTGTACAAAGAGAAGTTATAACAGAGTTTGAGCCATATGATCGTAAAGGTAAACCAACGCAAAACTATGTCACTATGCAATCTCATATAAATGCTTTTATTTTATTTTTGGTGCTTTACTACACATTAATCATTATATAAATGCATATAATGGAGAAAAGAAAGCCTGAACATTCATTAAAATATTTTGTTGTAAATAAATAAAATGTTTTTCTTACAACAAGTATCAACACACGTTCAGAAATTAAATGTTTCATATTATTTTGCTGTATGCCTTTTTGATTAAATTTGTGTCCGTAATAAAACTCTATTTTTACAGGTATTAACATATTTTTGTCTCATGAATCCTCCAGGATTTCAGGGGCCTCTTCTTTGACACCAGTGTTAACTTTCTCCCAGAACTTCGACATTGCAGAAATAGCGCCAGATTTTATTTTTGGAGACTTTCTTTCATCTGGAGTGTCAATTTTAGACCCAGTTTTAACACCCTCAGCCATTGGTTGAGGCTTTTCACTTGAATTTGAAACACTTGTATTCATTGGTTGTTTTCTAGGCACAGTCTGGCTGTTCTCTGAGGTTAATGGCTTATTAGTATTTTGAGTTGCAAGATTAACTTTCATCACATTTTGTGTTTTTCCACCACTAGAAGTGTTAGAGCCAGAGTTTCGAACAGTAGAAGCAACCTGTATGCTCTGTTTTGGAATATGTCCTCTGGGACTACTGGGATGATCACTTAAATGCGCATCTTGTGAACTAAACACTTGTTTTGGCGTATTAGCTGTCTTTTTTATTTGCTGACCAGTTGTCAAGCAAGTAGCTCTGCCAGCCTGTATGGGTTCGTTTGATTCAGTTTCATGCATTTTTCCAGGTTGAACCGGTTTAACAGCTTCTGTTGTAGTTGACTGGTGTACAGCAGCTGTGCTTGATTGATCTTCTTTTGTCTGCTTTAATCGAGCGAGTTGATCCTTGGATACACTTCGGGCAGTGATGCTATGGATCTGAAAAAAGAATATGTTTGAAAATTAATATTTTTCTATTGGAAATCTTAAATTACAGCATGCAATTCAGTTATCAGTTTTAAACAAAAGCATAAGCAGCAGAAATTATATACTTATTTGAAGCTAAGTATCTTGATTACAGATTTTATATACACATTAAAGAAGGTCTTATAATAATAAACATGCAAAATGGTCAAGATATCATGCAAGAAAATACCATCAAATCACAAAAAAACTATTTGTTAACATTCTTTTGGAAATAGAATAAACCAAAACAATCATATAAATTATACATTAACAGACGACAGTGTTAATGTTTTTTTTAATTTATACTGTTATTAGAATATACAGAACAATATATAACCTTTCTTCAAGTGAAATACACATTTTTGATAATTAATAATAATATTTATACTTGTAATAATTGATTAATGTATAAAGCAGTGCAGGTTTTAATTGCTTTCATTTAATTTTAAATGTCACAAATCATGATTTGCTTTATTATAGCTTGCCTAAAAAGACTTAGTATAAAATTCCAAAAGTGTTAGTAGGCTTTAACCAAGAAATGTATCACATTATAAAAGAATAAGAAAATGCAAAGAGAAAGAAACTAAATAACCCATTAACACATTCCCATATGTTATTGTAATTTTCTTAACATATCTCACTTTAATAACTTAGAACTCTAAAGAAATACCGTATATTATAGGGTTGTGAACCAAAGGTTTTATAAAAACATGACAGTTTTCTATTTTCTGATTCCATTATCTAATTATATTTATATTAGTTGCTGAATATCATTGAAACTTTGCTCTTTTTAAAACTCTGCTTTGTTGGGTCAGGGCTCTCTAGAGAGCCCTGGTTCAGTCAAAGAAAAAGGTTAATACGAAAGATTTGTTAATTAACACCAATTATGGGTACAGGTATTGAATGATTTTTAATAATATTGAGCAAGGTTTCCATGATATGTTCATTTTATAATTCAGATTAAAATATGGGTCAAATAAATTACCATTTGTAGAAAGGCTAAGTATGGGCAAAAAAATAAATTACAAGATAAAGAAACAAAACAAGTATGTTGAAAGAAAGAAAACAACTAAACATCTACCAAAACAAGCAAAAATCACTCTTAATATTTGCATTACAAATTTTTGATATTTTGGCTGCATTTTAAAGCATATACATTATTATTATACATTTAAAATTGTGTAAAATTACAAAATGTGTATGTTTGTATTTTAAAAAAATTCCCCTATTTTGAATAATTAATTCTAAAATTGCAGCCCAAACAAATCTTCAGAAATATTAACACTACTGATCTTGCAGCCAAAATATTCATCAGATTATAACACTACTAATCTCTGCGGAGAGAGACATGTCAATCAGGGTGTTAGTAGTTGGCCATTTCGGTTAGTTGGCAGTAAGTGAGGTCAGCCATCTGCTTTCAAACTACTAGCATTAAACATCTATCAATGTATGGTATAAAACCTACAGCTGCCTCGTCCTGAACTGAAGTCTGGAAACAAGGGTGAAATAAATAACAAATCTGGTAACGCAAATTTAATTCAAAAACACAAGTATAAAAACAACAAAAATTCATGTGGGGTTACTACATTTTGTAGTTGGTCAAAGGGAGAGAACACAGTAGTTGAAAATACTAAAGTCTTGTACACTACAGGGATTGTCTCTCTTGTATTTCGTTGATGTTTTCAAATGAAAAAAATGGTTAAAAAAACACAATCAAAACCAGTTTTCTGAAAGAATGTAAAGAAACCATATCAACAAGAAACACCACATACAAAATTTGAATCTGAAAGTGATGCAAGACCCATAAAAGACAAACATGTCAACATGCCATGGATACAACAACAGACTAGCAAACAATAGTATATCCATTCCTACACAATACATTCATTCTCCATTTCAGGATGTGGATATAATCATTCCAAATTAAAGTATAAACAACAAACTTTTGCATTCCCAATGTCTTTTTTTCATGCTTAGGGAAACACTTACCGTTTTTGATTTTGGTTTTATCTTTAAATTTAAAATAATAAATTTTATTTATTTAAACTTTTCGTTATTTTCTGAAGCTCTTATAAACTCCGACACAATGTCATACTTTATAATTCTAGTTATATAAAAAGAGGGAACCATTAAGTTAACAAGTGATTAAGTCATTTACCGTTTTTAAAATCAAAGGTTGTATGTCCTTGAAATCAAAGTCTTTTTCACAGCAGTTACACACAACTTTGCACAAATAGTTTATTGGTCTTTATTGGAAGACAATTTTGTTTTAATATTATTCTACAGTCCGCCACTTTTTGAAAACTATGTGTTACAGGGTGAGAATGTCATCGACCCAGGATGGGGATGGAACCCGCGACCTCCAGCACGTATAATAAAACAAGTGTTTTGTTGGGACCTCAATATTTTAAATCGAGGGCTTGGTGCAAAACTATTGTAACTTCTTATATAAAATGAGGTAGGTGCACTAGTTTTGCACCAAGCCCTCGAAATGCTGTCTTCCTTTTTTGTAACTATTATCAACTTTAGATTTACGATAACTCCAAGACACGTACCCGTTTGATGGATGCGTCCTTCTCGGCAGCCACGGAGCCACCAAACATGGCCTTGAGGCGGTTTACGCTGGGCAACTCGATCGTGTACTCATCGTTGAACTCTGTACGACTTTCAGGGATGTCCTTCTCGCTCGTCGTTCCTGAAATGACATCTTGTTAGTGTTAGAAGCTTTGTACATCATTTTTGAATAACCAAAGAACTGTATTGCACCGTCAGCACAGCGGAAATTGACCTATCCCTGCTTCCTGGCCTTTGAAATTTTTGTATCACTTGATTGAATTGTTATTCTTACATAATACATGATGTTGGTAGGTATTTGTATAAGCTAGATGGACTAATTAATACAAAAGAATGGCCTGACAAACCATGTCTGTCAAGACACCCTTTGGGTGGTCTGTTGATAAGTCAATTATACTATATAATAAGACAAACTACTGCTCAACAAAAAGAAGAGATTGAGCTCATTGTATACAGAAACCACTAAGTATTAGTATTTATAACATAAGGCATGAATCAAAAATCTGTAATTCCCCTTGCTGATTCAGATCAAAGGTATAGGGGTCAAAAGGTATTCCAATTAATCTTAAACTATCAAAACAAAACTTTCCTACAATAAGAAAAGTCAATGCTTTCAAGCAAAAAGACAAAAAATTGCAAATTTTGCCATTACATTTTCTATGTAGGCAGAATTTAAATGAATTGTTTACTAACAATGATTTTAATACAGGCTGTATTCCTACCTTTAAGGAAAGTGGGTTCTGGTTTCTCCTCAGCAGGGGGCGGAGTTATGGGCCTTGGAGGTGGAAGGGCGTGTTTTGGTTTGAATGAACCAATCACCTTCGCTGTAGGGGTGGGAGGCTCCACCTAAAACACAAGATTGGCATTCATTTCATGACTGACCTATGACATAGCCAAAATCAGAACTTACCAGAATTTTATTCCCTTTTTTGCTAAAAAATGTTTTTTAAATTATGTTTATGATTTGTATATGCCAAATGGAAAATTGTTTGATTAAAATATGCAAGAAAATTACAATCTTACTGTAGTCTTAAAATGATTTATCTACTTTAATAATAAATCATATAATCAACGGATTTACATTGCTTTTTCCAGAACACATTACAAATTACCAGTCTTGCAAGCATAATTTTCAGTCATCATTAATCTACCTCGACTTTAGCGTGGCTGGCGGCCATCTTGTCTTGCTGCTGCAGGGCATTGGCCATCCTCATCTTCTCCTCCAATGAGAGAGTTCTGTTGCCTGGGTTACCTTTTGGTGCAGATCCCAGGATAATCTTAAAAAGGGGAGATAACTCAGTTAGTTAATACTTACATAAGGTAGAAATCTTATGTGTCCAAAGGACATGGATGTCTTCAAAATATTATGTTGGACACAAAATTGACTTTAGGTGTGACATTGTCCTTGAATTAAGGGGTGCCTAAAAACAGAGGTACACAAGTTCATGTACTGTTAAGTATTCATAACAAGTTTCATGGCTCTAGAACGTTTACTTTATGTGTGATACAAATGTTAGGTTATGGACAGACATACAGTCATACATCCGGACAAGGACAACTCTATAAACATCCCCTACTCCAAAATTGGAGGGGCATAAAAATGTAGTTTACCAATGTGACAATAGCAAGCTTTTGTTTAGTTCAAACTTCAAGCATTTGTAGATCAATCAAATAAGAAAAAGAAGAAATTATTTTAAAAATACCCTTTTTTTTACATTATCTAACATTGCATTTGACACATTTCTTATGTTCAACCATCTACAATATGTCTTTACACCTTCAATTAAAAATTATTATCATATAAAGTCAAATTATTCAATAACGAAATCATTATTACCTTTTTCTCTGTATGAACTTGTACAGGAGTTTCCTCCCTTATTGGGTAATGACTCTCCTCCCTTGGTGAACTTGGGGTCAAAGTTCGTGGTGAGGTCGCACTAACATCTCTTGGAGACGTGGGTGGGGTTTTGCGGGAAACCTTTGGCGTATCACTCACATAGAAATCCTTTCGGTAGCGTTCTTTATTCTCCTTCTTAGGCCCGAGATTCACAACCATTGGTTCATCTGACTGGGTGTCAAATGAATGGTTGGCAATGTCTGACATATCCAATGAAGTGTTTGGAGAACGTATCGGTGATTTTGATTCTGTAGAGTTCTGTCTGTACCCTCGAGTGAATGACCTGTACTTGAACTCTAGATCAGCCTCTTCTTCTTGTGAACTTGACCTTGACAATGACCTGTTGCTATTTTTAAATTGTGCAGCACTGGAAGAGTCCATATTGAGGTTCATGGGGTTAAGGTTGAATGAAATCTCACTCTTGTGGGAATCCTCACTGTTGTCATGTTGTGTTGCCCTGGCAACCTCACTGTGGTCCGGGTTAAATGCATGTTCAGTGTCAGAGTTTCTGGGAGTGCTGGTTGCTATGGCACATTCGTCATTGTTGTCCTTAGCAACAGCAGGTTTGCTCTCCATGGTGACTGCCTCTGAGTGGCTGTCATGCTGAAATATACACTATGTAAATGAAGAAAGGTTCACATATAACATATTCAATATCAGAATAATGTTTAAAAATTATTAAAGTTAAGAATCTATATATATTATTATATACTTATGAAATCTTAAAATGAGTATCTGTAACACTTGTTTTAATTCCTATTACCTTTAATAAATGCATAATGTAGGTTCTTAAAACTTTGACAATATTAAGATAATGTGCATTTCTTTGTACTCTGCAATAGCATCATGCTAATGCAATGCTTATGGAACCTATATATTCAAATAAAATACAATAATAAAACTGCTACAGTGATATTAAAAGAAATGACAAGACTAGCACAAATATTCCAAGCTTTGTGAGTATTTATATGTTCACATTGACTGCAATTTCATAGGAAATAAATGACACAGTTACAAAGAGCATTCTTGTGTAACGGAACTCAGTTAATAATTCACATGTGAAATCAACCATTGGTCATTTAAAATTATTTTATAGTTATTTATGATTATAGAGTAAAGATTTTTGTTATAAATATTCATTGTGGCTTCTAATGATTGAGAACAGCTAAGTTCCGCAATATGCACATTTTACACACGCAAATTTTTTTACTCTTGTGTTATATAAACTTTTTTGATATTGTTTCAAAAACTTGTAAAACAGACAATCATTTAAAACAAAACACAAAATCAACGAGACGCATACAAAAAATCAAACAGACAACCTGTAAGAAACCAATGCAAAAATGGTAGATGAATAAAACAGCAAAAGAACTTTGGAACATTAAAATATAAAGCAGATAAAAGCAAGATAATGTGTTAAAACAAAGCCATAGCTACAGTGGAATCCTGTCTTTGGGATAAAACTTGACGGAACAGATGCAGTAAAGAACTTAAAAAGTTTTTTCAGAGACTAAGTTTGACAATACTTATGTTAGGGGCATACTAAATTGTCAGGTGAATGTAGAAAGTCCTATAACTGACATTTTTATATTTTTTTATGTAAGTTAATGACATATTGTCCTTAATATTTACAAACAGTGCATCCATATACATATACAAAGACAGGCCAACCATTTTAGGATTGATAGAGAACTAAGTATCACTTTCATGTGTGGACATTCACCAACGAACATACAAAACATTAACTGGTGGAGATTTACAGTAGAATTTACAGAATTAGGATGCATATAATAATTTTTTCTTAAGCTAATAACTTCTGAATGAGAGTATCTCCTTTCTAAAACGCACATATAACTTTCCATTTTTAAATCAATGCTAGAGCAGTATACCACTAAACCGGACCAAGACAAATCCACAAATGAAGGTGATACAATAGTAAATAAGTCAGTGCAAAACCAACATCTGAGCCAACTCACCATCACCACACATTCATTTGCATATTCTAAGGTCTCCATGGTAGCAAGGGAGGTAACTAGGTCAGTATTGAGGTCAAGGTCATCATCAGAGGTCACAGTAAGGTCAAGGTCAGCCAACATTTTATCCATGGCAGCTATACTCTTGGTTACATCGGTGAGCTGTGATAAGAATTGGTTAATGGAAAAATGTAATGAGTGTGAGAATATTGATAAAATCTGTAATGTTTAAAAAGGAACCATAAACAGTAACAATATTATAACGTTAATATGGTGAGATAAATAAAGTAACAATTGTATATCCATAGACAATTTAATTATATTGATTGACGTAAATTAAATTATGTAAGTCATTACCTGGGAAGTTAATCACTAGTTAGTAGAAGTTAGATAGATCTAGTTAGTTTAAAGATAAGAGTTTTGTTGTTGTTGGTTTTTGCTAAGAACTTTTAATTAAAATTAAAAATATCTGGATGTATTTGTAACTTAATTTCATGTACCTGTGACTGATCATTTAAAGGTCAGTATAAGGTTAGTTAGGTTTGTTATAAGGAGTTTGAGAGATTTATAAGCACACAACAGAGACTGGCTAATCATAGCACATGGTCTGTCCCTATCGTCCAATCAGACATTGCTGTTTGTTTATAGCCACTGTGAACTATATCGCGTTGTTCAATACTTCAGAAGAAGTGTGAGACTATATGGATAAAATGGCATATCCCATATGATTGAACAAGAGGAAAAGACCATGCGCTTAACAGCGCATTATTTCATGTCTGACTATGACTATGTGACATAGCTACTCAGGCTCCACCCTCGTGACTTTATTGCATAGTCAAAGGTAAACATGGACTAACCTATACTTCCAACACACACATGGTACCAAGGAGCCGAGACATGGACACAGACGTTACCATGGACACACACACACTGATATACTACACCAGACACCACTAAAAGCTTACACATGTTATATGTACTCTTCCCCCTCCACCAAGCTACATGTATAGTGTACAACACAAAAATCCGAACCCGAACAAACCCTTCGATGATATCAAGAAAACTTTACAAGTAAAATGCTGTTTACTTGCTTTAGATATCTTTAAGAATGTGCAGGCTAGATTTTTGTCTGACATTCATTTTTCCCGTTTAATGATATATTTTAGTTTACCTCAAACGAAGAGTCAACTCTGTCTCTCACAGTGGAATCCCCTTCGTTGGGTGAGGCAACAATAGGTGTAGCAGACGACAGCAATGACGATGATGACAATGGTGCCGCCGGTGTTGTTGCTGGTGTGGACGACACTGGCGCTGTTTTGGCAGGTGTAGTGTTTCGAGATCTCCCCAGGCGGAGGTAAGATAGGTCTGGGAACTCTTCCTTATTCTTCTTGGAGATTGAAGAGTCACCTTCTTGTTTTGTGTCCTTGGGAGATCGTGGTTTTGGAACACTTTCTGTGAAACATTATGATGGCGGTATTTAAATGCTTGTAACAAATAATTATCTTTAAATGTGAAAACAACTTCTGTTTTTCTTATGAAAGGCGATGTTAAAATCTTGTACTGATTTAACCAAGTTAAACATGAGCAAAAACATTCATAGCTGTCAGTTGTGATCGGTGGTCAGTTTACAATGTCTGCCAGAAAAAGTATACATAAACAACATTTAGAACTGCAACTTGTTTTAAAATGGAAACAAATATCAGATCCTGCATTTATGAAGGTATTACTGTTGCAATCAATAAAACGGTCACCCATTTCATTAATTAAAATGTTTAAGATATGCTGACATTGCCAGTAATGAGCTGAATGTTTCTTTGCAAGATTGCTCACAGATATAAGATACTAAAGAAGAGCCTCGTAGTTACCACAATAGGAAAATGGTTAAGTCCTAAGAAAGCATTGCCTGCATGGGAAAATAGCAGCCTCGATTTTACTGAAGCTGTTCATCAATCGTAATAAAAGATGCTGCACCACTGATGCTCCCAAGCGCATAGGCGGAACACTTTTTCCAATAAAAACAACATTCCATCCATGATCCTAAAAGACTAGAAAAAATAAAAATGCACGATGATAGAAAGCCATAACATGTTGGCTAATGTTTCTCACCAGGTTTGTGTTTTGGTTCTACGATGAGTTGCGCCGATGACCGGGCGTCCCCGGCGATGTTCCGGGCCAGGGCCGTGTACTCCGCGTCCTCGTCCATGGTTGCCATGTCAATAGCCAGGATGTAGTCACGGTTACCAAAACGCTCTACAACAATCAGGCAAAATGTTGGCCTTATTATTGTCTGTAGTGACTATAAATGTATTTTTATATTATGATGAGCATTCATCTCAGTTACTCATTTCTCTGAACTTTTCGATGGTGAATATGTAGTCATGGTTTTTAAAACATTCTGAAACATTGTGTAAAATCTAAGGATTGTTTCTATGTTACCGGCTAAGAAACAACAGAATCTGTTTTAAATTACATGTATTGGTAAAAATGTTTAATGTCTGTAAAAGTAAGTGTATGCTGTTGGCATACATGTAGTTGTTTCGGTACTTCACAATTATATTTACCAACATAAATTCAGCATAATTTTCCCTATAAAAATGATTATTACATAACATTCTGAGAGTAAATAAATCTTTCTCATAACCTATTCTTCAATTAGGTTACTCTGACTAAACATTGTCTCCAAACAGATTAAAAACAGAAATGCCTTTAGAAGTGAAGTCAAAAAGATGATTTTATCTTGCCTTATCACACTGCAAGACTAAGGCAATCCTACTCGCTGACACCTTTTTTCTGTTTTAAACACCAGCTAAATCCCACCTCACATGAACATTTTCCGCCCAGAATTAAGTGCAAATCTCATCATCAAACAAAACTGTGTTGACTCATGTCCAGACTTCTTAACTTTATCCCAGGGCATGAGGCTAGTTAATTTTAACTGTCAAAAGTCAAATACTAGCTGTCATGTAGTCTAATGTTAAGCTGACCAAATATCAAAATAAGGACTTTGATATTTAATTAATTGGTATGAAGGTACATCGGGTCAAGTCCTGTAAATTCCTCTGGTGTATATTACAAACACAGGGTTGAAAAAGTGACCTTTTAAAATGATGTTAAATTTATGAACTCTGAATATTAAATAATTATGAATAGAAAGGTTACACAATTATGTATCTTCAAAAATATAAATTAAATAATCAAAACTTCTTTAAATACAAATTTTAAATTTTAAATGAACATTTCTTCAACCAGGTTACCACCAACTTCTACTCACCTAGCTTGTAATTGAGCTTGTTTAGTAGTATGTGACCGTCCTTGTACCAGACGACTCTAGGTTGTGGAATGCCCTTCACCTTGACCCTGAATTTGACACTTTGACCTTCAGGGACCTCCACATCAGATAAAGTCTTCAAAAACTCAGGCGCCTTGAGCTCCTGGGTGTTTTCTGAAGAAAAATATCATAAAGTCATGCATTTGAAAGCACATTCTATACACATTTTATGTTTAAATTGCTGTAATTGAATAGAACATTCAAACTGAAAATGGGATGCCAAAACCATGAAATGAGACGTTTTGACAGAAATCAAAATCTAAATCACTTAATAACACAACTTAATAATTATACAGATGTACACACCTCTTTTTGTTACAATGTAATCCAAGTCTTTACTGTTTCACATACATGTATCAAGGTGTAAGTTGGCCAAAATGATTTAATTTGCAGTGGATATCAGACAAAACCCTTTGCCACAGACTGACCACAACTGAAGCTGATGAGCTCAATACTATATTTGGTTCAGTTCACGTGACAGGCACGATTTTTGTTACAGTTTCTCTACCAATCTTAAATATGTGAAGAATCAAAAGGGAGAAAAAACTCTGATAAAATCAAGTCATTAGTATGTTTTGTGCATTAACAAATCAACACAAATGAAGTAAATTACAGATCATATGATTGTATACTCTCTGGGTAAACTGGGTAACACAAAATTCCCTTTTCTACAAGCATAACAAGAGGGGCTTTCACTTTAAGAAGAAAGTTAGCACAACATTGGAGTTTTTTCTCATGGTTTAAAATCGTTGTCCTAATTGGGTTTGTTTTTAAATTCACAAATTTACCACATGCCAGTGCTCTGCAATGTAAAACAAAATGAATATTGGTAACATATTTATTCACTTGTTAACACTTGCACACAAATAGCCATTCCTATGTGTGATATGACTTATCTTATAATATGTGTCCGAGTCTGACAGTTTTGGGTCCAATTGACCTTTTAAGCGATATTGAGACTTTGGTATCATTTGAAAGGGCTACCACCACTTTGAAATATATGCCTAAAGCATCATGAACCGTGTACATGTCAAATAAAAGGGCGTTTCATTTTAATCAATACATTTGTGGTTATTGCAATAAGATAATTGTGCAAAGATATGATATATTTACATCATGTTTAAAGAATTTTGACATGAAGATGCTTTAAACAGTATTTGTAGGCTGGTAAAACTCATCTTAAATACCCTCTAATTTGATGTGTTATTTTGACGTCATTTTACTGAGTGACGTCATTTCGTCAATTGGACCCAAAATCTCAGACGCTGACACATATTTCTTAAAGGCATTCTCCTGCAGTCTGGTTGTGTGACATACAGAAAAAGAAAACTTTCAACAAGAAACGCCGCAATGCGACGAAAACCAGGTTTTCAACGATTCAACCAAGTATTGATATGACAGGAATAAGAAATGAAAGATGGCAGTGAAGAAAAAATGATGCCCTTATTTTGGTTGCACTGG
>Ga0224511_10002419_pt1 | contig 12551 bp, 7 predicted proteins | sample SF_May12_sed_USG_2_FD_169988 | JGI IMG/M metagenome (GOLD analysis project Ga0224511, IMG submission 169988) | Sediment microbial communities from San Francisco Bay, California, United States - SF_May12_sed_USGS_8_1 | ecosystem: Environmental > Aquatic > Marine > Sediment | place: USA... | reverse complement strand
TGAAAAAATGTCTTAGACAAAAAATAATCATCTAGCACTAGTAGATACAACAGTCAGAGGACCGTTTGATAGACGTGCACATGAAAGTGCATATAAAGCAAAATATTTAATTTAAAACATTCTATTTCATTTGTCAGTAGAAAAGTCCGGCATACATAGAAGATGTACATTCTATAAATAAATATTAAACATTAAGGGGTAAGCGGCGTGGGCCAACATTTTGAATGGTTGGAATAGAGCTTTGAATGCGTACGTATCAATGGACTGTTCCACAACTGTCAATCATGGTCATTTATAACATTGCATGGTTGATTTTAATCCAATGGATTAGGGATATATTGTCAAGTGACAATCTGACCAAGTATATAAAATAGAATGTGTACTTCCTGCATGTGATCAATTTCATCCCATGAACAATGATTTTCAGCAAATGTGGGCGGAGATTAAAAAGTTGAGAAACTATGTATTCGTCTCTCGCGGTTTTCCAGACGTTTTCTTCCCCACGGCTGATCCACGTGGGATTACACCTGTAGGAAGTGACCGTCATTTAATGTGCAGCCTTTACACCCGCAGTATAGTGCAGGTGAATGTCAACAGCGGCAAGGTGACTGTCATCCTTGAAAAACAAGACGGAATCGTGGCGCCAAGATCGCCGTCCTTTTGTCCGAAGCAACGAAAACTATTCCTTTGCTCAGAACTCTATACCAAAGACATCCACGTTTATCTGATAGAATGAATTCTCTCAGAATAATCAAAATATAACCATATCTCGTTTTACAACCGTAGTAAAACGTAATTTAATTCAGGTTTGGGATATCGCACAAACATTACGTTTTCAATTTTTTACGGAACTATCACATGACCTGCACGGTAATTGGGGACATGCACATCGCCATCACAAAAACCGATAACGCATAAGCAACAACATAATTCAGGCATTTGACCTCGTCGATCATCACACGTGTTATATAACGGCGGACCTTGCCAGCTTTTAACATTTAGCGATTCTGGATACCGACTACATGCACTCATTCCTAACATTATAGTGAAATATGATAACATTTATTTAACGGGTTTGAACACACTAACAGCAACATACAATTCAACATTAAACTGATGAAAGGAAAGCCCTCAGGAAGCATAGCCTGCACGAGCAAACAACAGCCTTGGTTATATCAGGCGAGTTTCGGATCTCACGACTTTCAGCAGTGCTCGTTATTTTATAATCTACAAGAAAATACCAGATCATAAATTATTATGTACAACGCTTTTCGAAAGATAAAGGAAAATAGGAAGGAATTAGTCGAATTGAGAATAGGATAGATAATTTACCATCTTACCCAACTATTGGGAGTAATGCATACATATAGGAAATACAGAAGCATTTGGTGGCGAAAAAATAGTTTTGTGTGTGATATCATTTCTACGATTTAAAAACATTTGCACAACCCTTTTTTACTTTATTAGCATAGTTTAAGGCTAATTTCACAAATGTATGTGGATCATTATCTGTATTGTGTGATCACAATCAGAATGGCCGTGTATCAAAGACGGTGGTTGGTATGTGGGTCTGTGTCTCTGATCTCGAGGGTTTCCCTTTCATCAGTTTGATAAAAGATCTTTAATATAGCAATGATAAACAGTTGATTGGCGTGACAATGATATGCTGGAAGGATGCCTTTATGAGCTTAGTTCATTCAAAGTGTAAGCAATACTAACAAACAGAGCTGTGTATACTGTATTTCAATTTATATTTTCTAGTGAAATAAAATCTCGTATTTTGATTGCAGAATTATGCGGAATGATTGATTACAAATTAAACAAGATACATGTATTCACACCAGCCGCAGCAGGGGTCAGTTATACAGTTGACTAGAAGCACACTCACTCGTCACTGATGCAATGAATGCATCTACACAGTATACATTTACATAAGTAATATACATTGGAAATATAACAACCTCAAAAACAAACAAATTAAAAACCTCTCAAACACTCCGAAACCAGTTTTTATCTTTGTTTTCTAATACCCGCGGTTAACAAGATACCTAATATAAACATGACATCTTGATATACATTACAAGCATTTATATAAAAATCGTTTTGTGGCACTGTGGGGACTTAAAATGAAACAATCATAAATTTCATTTTTAACATTTTTGAGGACAAAACTAAGGTTCTATTATCGACATGTACACAAGCATATATGAGGAATAAATAAATAATCAAACGGGTAAGCACTTTCACAAATGACCAGTTCTTCTGCAAACAAATTGTACCTGTATATACTAGTTATTTATAAAGGATGGCATCAATTTCTTTAAATGAAACGTTTTAGTCACGTAGGTCTAACGAACAATATAAATTAAAAATAAAGGAAAAATCTAAACAAACGTTAAGGAGGTTACCTCCTTTCGGTGGATAACAGTTTGATGCCCATATAGTTAAAGTAATTATGTTACTGGCTGTGCCTTAGAAACTTGTGGAATAAAAAAGTATCTGTGTTCAAATCATAGAAGTTTACACACGTATAGAAGTGTTTAAACGACATAAAAACCAATGGCACAAGTGTACATAATATCAAACATTTTAACAAAAATATTTTAATAAAATTGACATCACGCCACCCTGGCGTACACTACGGATCACGGCAAAAGCATCTGACGTAAGCCCGTTAGTTTGGACAAAGTCCTCTAAGTTACTGTAAGTTGCAATCACAAACCGCAGAAACTTGCCCGTAAAGCCAAGACGTCCGTGTTTGAGAAAAAGTTTCACGAAATCTTACTTTATCAAAAGCTGCCTTTTGGTCGAGACTAGCCACGTAGACGTTGGACATGCGTTCTATGTGATAGAGTACAGTCTCATGTAATGCGAATGCTGTGGTAAGACAACTATTTGACTGGAACCCTTGTTGTGGGTTCAGTTAGTTGACCATGTTAATGTTTAGAATCATATTGACCCTTAAGACAAGATTTTCGAACAATTTTGAAATGACTGGAACAAGGGGTCTTTGCACGGTTTTTACATGGCTCGCTGTAAACAAACCTTCAAATTTATTTGAAACATTGTTAAGACAGAGTCTAAATTAGTTCGATGTTTTACACAGTTTGAAACTCTTTGGTGCATGTTTTAAATTGCTACTAATATTACAGATTGTGAAATATAAAGAGCCATGTCATTTTCTACATTTTACTTGTGAACAAAGAACATTATATTTAGTTACAAACAATACGTTAAATATAGTTTTTTCTTTAACGTTTAGCTGTACAGAGCACAAGTGGCCTGGGAAGAGAGAGAAAATTTATGTCATATTCTTATACTTCTCCAATAAATGTTATTTAGTATGATGTTTGCTTACAACTGGTTTGAACCCCCAATATTAGTAATTGACGGTACCAAGGCGGTACTTCAACATTTCTTGGAAACTCATTTTAAGAAATATGAAAAATCAAAACCGCAAAAACAAGTTTTCTGAATGTCTTCTCCGTCTTGTTGTTGTGTGTGTTTCGTGTTGTTTGTTTTTATACGTGTCATTTTGTCATGGTGCCTTTAAACTTGACTTTTCGACAGTGTTTGCAATAAAAAAATTTTGATCGTCTCGTCAATTTATATTTATCTATGTAAGTATATAACAGATTGTGTGACGTGTTTTTATGCCATGTGAGATGGCTTTTGTTTTACATTTTTGGCATACACATGGGAAAAAGAATCTAAAGTCTAGATATGTTGTCATAATAATTCTATGTGTCTGACATTCAACATCATAGTTTTTCACTGAGACCCGCGTATTTTATAACCCAAAATGGTTTGCTCTAGTCACTTTAACAGCCTTCGAGCAGATTAGAAACACGGGTTTGTTAATCAAAACCAACTATGTGTAGGTGTATCATTTTCCGATATCTTGATGTAGATTTTGGAGTTCAGTTTTGATAAAAATACAGAAAACATGCATCAAGCGTCTAATAACTGATTGGGTTCATCATTGATTTCTTATTAACATTTTAAATTACCACACCAATGTCACTAGGTGTGCAAATGCATTTAGGCAGAAACATATGAAAGTGTATATTTGTAGCTTACACTTGATAAAACCTTTAAAAATACCCTTTCTACCATCGTCCCTCCCCCACAAAATATTTAGACCAAGATAACATGGTCATGGCATCACGACACTGTTGTTTTTAAACGACGATTTTTCAACACTGAATATATCACGGCGGTCAGGCCACTAGCTAGCGTTCCTGGGTGGACCATTTCTAGGGTATTTTATCCGCGGCAGGCGACATACTGCGACAGACTGCTACTTTATATCAACCATTTTTAAAGGGCATCCAAACGAGACTTAACGATTTGTAGCAAGACAAAAGGGCCAACGTGAGGCTATGATAAAACACACAAAACAAAATAAAACTATGAACATAACCTTTTTACGAAAACTGACAGTTTAAACCTGTTCTGCATTGCAAAATCTCCTTTTTGGTTAACGTTTTCATTTGGAAAATATTGAGCAGAATAATATGTTTTCATTTTTTGTCTAACAATACCACTCGAAACAAAGCATAAACGGCAGCGCCATGCATGGTACAAAAGTGGCTTACAATAAGTATTATAATTATAAATATTTACACACTTTTTGGTCCAGAAATAAAATTCGCAGAGCGTTAGAGAAAACAATAAAATATTCATTTAATGTTCAAGTGTTTACATGGGACAGACTGGTTTGTAAATCTTTTGTTTTAATTAAATTGAAAACGCTTTTTTCGCTTATAAATGTTTAAAAGTACCGTGGTATAACGTATAAATCGAAAACGATTTTAGTCCTTACTCGATAAATATTTTAAACACGACGCGGTTTCCCGCTGCCTTGACAGATTTTCAAGAGTTTAATAAATACAGACTCGAGCTAGTAGCAAATAAAAAAAACACTTCAAAAGATATTTCGCAAATAAACTTTCTTTGAATCAATTTGATAAACGCTTCCTATAGTATTTGCGTATCTTCTTGAAAAAAAATCCCACACAATATACCAATAACTATAAAGGATATCCTGTAATTATATTCAAAATCAACATTTTAATTAAATATAAATGATATGACGCTTAGGCTACTTAAACCGCGCCTTCCAATAGGAGGCTAATTTGTTTAACAAAATCATCCTTAGTTTCGTCTTAAAATGATTGCATTTGTGCACGTACACGCTAAACCTGTCATTGGTGAAAGGGTTTTGAATATTAATTAGTAGGTGGACCTTCGTCACGTTAGTTGCAAAGGGGATTTTTAATAAACTTTATTAGCGTTTTATCATACAAGCGTTGAACAGCCGTCGTGTTCTAAAACAGTTTTATTAGCACGGATTTGACTTAATGTAAGTAACACGGTTTACAAGTTTCTGGCGAATTGATTATTTTACCATCCTCATAATAATTTTAAAATTAAAAAGAAAAAAACTTTTTTATAGTTTTGTAACATCGCTTTCACTTTCCGAACATTCGATAATAGATTTATCAATTTTTTGAAACTTTTACAGTTCAAATATTTCTGCAAAAATATATATTGTTTTTATTCATTTTCCAATTGTATGGGATTAAGAAATCCAATAAAAAAGTTGTCGGGATTTAATTTGGTAAGATTTTCAGGTAAAATGTATAAAACATGTTGAATACTTGATGGTCTATAGAAGGTCTATGTAATAATATGTAATGAACAATTATGAGTGCGACATGTACGAATTAAACATAAATTGACATAGGCAAAAGTAAACATTTGGCAAGACATTATTCTACAGTTATTGTACTAAGTCTTGTCGCTGTGCAGAACGCTTTCCTTATAATAATAATAATAATAAATAAAGTCATTAACTAGTAAGTGCAAATAACAAAATTGTGTTATTGAATGTTGAGTAATTACAATTTTTTTTGGTAAATTTCATTATTAACCTGACAAGGGTGGAAACCCTCATGAATTATAGCGCAAAAGGAAAAAATAGCAGCTTTCTGTTTCATTGAAGCTATTATCGATGGTTATTTTTAAGACATAAAGATGTAGATGTGGGCTATTCAGTCTCTTTGACACGTTTGACCGTTTGTTTGTTCAGCAAAACGTTATGGTTCGTATAATTAAACATAAAGTTATGGACCCACTTGATCAACTTATTACTATACAAAGTTTTGTGAGAATATTTTTTCGGTAGCTTTTAGGTATTCTTAGAATTCGGCAATTCCCTAAAGAAGTACCAGTTCGGATTGCAACTGAATTAAAGCGGCAATGCATGTTATGCCGCCTGACGATTAAAATATCATTAAAATGGGCCAGTGGGCGATTCCTGAATACTTGATTACTCGACTGCGCGACAGAGTGGTTTGTCGGACATTGTTTTTCTTTTGTATTTGCCTATCAACCCAGCGTATGCATATAACAGATACTTGGTCACTTAGAGTTTTATTGACCAGTATGTCATTAATATTAAAATAAGAATCAGTCAAACGCTAATTTTGGTAGGCGGGTGCGGGCTGCGATATGTCATATGACAAACGCCCGTCAGATTAGCTTTACAATTAAATAGATCTGACTAATTACCTGATAAGATAGATATGCCGTTGAGATAACAATGTTGACCTGGGCTGTTCGTTTCACGCGCAGTCATATCCTAACTATTTTATGATACGTGTGGATTGGCATTGAAATTTATTTGACGCATCATGAGTTACTCTGATGACGATTTTTTTTCACTTATTATTTAGAGATTGGTCTTGTGTTACGTCAGTGGTGTTTGCATTTTAGGACTTGCCCTTTTTCCTCAGACTTATTCATTTTCACTTAACGTTTGTGAAGGCATTGGTGTCAGTCTCCGCTCCTTGGCATAGAAGTATTGAAATTTATTTTGTCATGGAGTGTTACAGCATTGGCATAGCAATCAAATTTAAGGACGTGGATGACATTATTACAAAAAGTTAAAAACAGCGAAAGATGTGAATGGTCACTTTGAATGAACATTCCTGTTTATAACATGACAGATCTTAAAGAGATCACGTAATATTTAAAATAATAATTATACCATTCCATTGAGTTTTAATTAAATGAAATTAATTTTTAATTGTCAGTGTATTGTTGCTTTAATGTTTTAATGTTTTAATGCTCAATGCAAGGCGATGCACAAATAACACTTATAATGGCATTAATATGTTATTAGTAGAGAACTTGTATAGGCTTCATATCACGCAAGATACTTTTCTCTTACATGCAGTAACGAATGAGAATCCATTCTCAGTTTGTTTATCTTCAACAATTGTTTGCGGTATTTAGTATATTTATACAATTACAAATTCTTGCTTCAGCAAGACGTCTATCAAAATGCGGATTCTCAAGTTAGCAGTGGTCATGATTGAGCATTTACTCATCATGACATCTACACAAGGCGTTATGATTTCAACCAGTTCCTATCAACAGACCAATGCTTTTGACGGAGAACTCCTTGATGAATTCCCGACTGCGAGCTTAGTCAAGTGCTTGAAAACGTGCGACGCGGACAGGCCGGAGTGTCAAGCCGCCCGCTACAACATAGACAGCGGGAAGTGTCACCGTCTGGTTGAAGCGAGAGGTGGAACACAAGTCACGTGGTTATCAGGTGGCTCATGGACCTTGTTTCAGAAGGTACAATTTAAAAAGTCTCTTTAATTAAATTTAAAATTACCCTGTTAAAGGATTCGCTTTCATAGTTTGACTATATAATCACTGTTGTGAATATAAATGGAAGTGATGTTCAAAGATAAAATGTTGTAAACAATGTAGGCAAGTCAAGTTAATGGGCACCATGACAAAATGGCCCGTACAAAAACACACAGAACATAACAAAACACGGAGTATACAAAGACGCAACATACATACTTTAATAAAGTAGGAACATTGCACAGATTGATAAAAACAATCATAAGAATCGATTTTACATTAAGTAGTTGTTTGTGTCGTTCACAAGTTTGGTGCTTATATGGGTTTTGAATTGTTTTCCACCTTATTTTGGAATACATTTGACATTTATTTATCCCCGAACATAAAGTATACACGTACTTTTGTTTACACAATTACATACGTAGACAATGTATCCATTGTAGTAAAGATTTTTTTCAGGTGTGTGTGCATGGCTGGTCAAAGGTTCATCAGTCGTGTTACCAAATCATCCACAACGTGACAGGACGCCAAGGAGCCAGTGACGGGTGCAAATCTCTCGGTGGCTATCTGACGGTGATCTCGGACGCCCAAGAAAAGGCTGCAATCCAAGGATTTCAGGCCTCCCTCGGCTATACAACCGAGTTAATGTACATCGACGGCTCTGATGCTGCAACAGAGGACGTGTGGGTGACGGGCGCTGGTCGTGTCATGACATACACGGGATTCGATGGCGGAGAACCTAATGGTGGGACGATTCAAAACTGTCTGGTTGTTAGACCCTCAGTCCTCGCCGACTATATTTGCGGAGCCATTCTGTCTGCTATATGTGAAATGTAAACTTTCGAGGCAAACAAACTGGCGAATTCTGTATTCATATATGAAGAAATGTGTCATAAAGTGTAGTCGTTTAAATGTATAACAGTTTGTGTGCTTTGTTTTCTGCTAGAGTCGCTTTAGATTGTGTTCGATATTAAGGCCGTTTGTGGAAAAACGATGCATTCAATGGTTGAATTATATAGACATTCATTTTATAAAGAGTTATCCTATGTTCAAGCGTTTTTCGTGTCATACAACATTTGACTGTAACAATTTGATGTTTTGTTTTTAATTTGTAATACTGCTATGTTACCTTGCAAATTATATATGGACGACAATAAAGTCTTTGAATGATGAACATTGTTAAATGTTTGCGATGTTACCTTGTTTATTGCAACAGCAGATTTTAATTTATTATTTTATAGAAATATTTATAAAACCTTGCCAATAAAACAACTATGTCGCACACTTATTTTAAACGCAATCAAATAATGTTCACACAAAGTTTCATGAAATGGAAAATATACTAGTTCAAAATTTATCTATACTATTTGACTACTCAGATAAAAATGTGTTACTTTAATATGATTATAATGTTTGCCATCTGTATATACTTTGAAATATATGTAGTTTGGTATACGTGAGGATAAATATCCTTCTTGACAGACTATGAAGAAGCAAGTAAGGTAATACTAGTGCTAGTACTTATATTTTGTCAACTATAAGACTGCCAGACAGTGAATCTATATTAACTGCAAATGCAAGTACACTGATAAAGCATTAATCAACGATAAGCAACACAAGAGTGTGTCATCTCTTTTTGCGATACACTTTTCTAAGGATTACACTCCATTACAAAATCAAAATCCCGAAAAAAGGTTTAATAAGCTCTCGATTGATTTTAACAATAAACTCATTATACATAATCATTTACCTTTGGACAGTCAACACCTGTTCTCCTAACTACGAGATTCACGCAGCGCATGATTTAGTTATTGTTCTAAGAATATCAACATTTTTCTTTATTTAAACAAGGAAGAAACCAAACCGAGCCTAAATACTCAATAGAGGTTGTGTGTAAAAAGTAAACTTTAAGTTACCTTTTTTTATTAGCATAATCCAATATTTAAAATTGCATACAATAGGAGTTATGCGCGTATATGTTTTACAAACAACATATATAAAAATACAACCATTCTAAGACATCTATATTTGATTTTAGTAAAAATGGTTCAATGCCACAAGACGTGACTAGCAAATATCGATATTAAATAGGTAACGATCCATTTAATTAAGTTATCTGGACGACTTAAATATGTTTAACTGTGTTTATACAATTTAATTGATTTCGTATTACATTTAATCGAAATTGCACCATTTAGAATGCGTTCAAAAAGCTGCATCATGTGTTTTTACGGTAGCAAAATGACGTCACAGTGTGTCGCAGTCCATAAAACATTGCAACATATTTTGTTTTGCAAAGTTGTGCCCCTTTTGTTACGAAGAAATACGTTTAGGAAAACGTATTTTGATTATTTTTTTATTAAACGGAAAAAAACTATATATCAATATAGTCGACGTCATGTATAGAGAAATACGAAATTAATTTGGAAAGAAATAAGAATAACCTAACATCAGCCGTAGAATCTAGTTGATAGAATGCATTCAGTCCAGAAAGAGTTCTTTCTTTCTTCGATTTTCTTTTTAAATGAGTTAAATTTAGAGCACGGTTGCTTGTTAAGTTGCGTGAACAGAAACTGTGCTTTTACTGACGATATAGCAGGCAAAATAAAACTCTTTTCCTAAGTAGAGTATGAAAGGCCTACTGCTTGATAAAAATACTATTGACCATCGGACTATATGATATCGTTTGATATGAGCATAGGCTGATTGACAATGTAATACAAAAGAATGGTCATACAACGATTATTATGCATCGATGTTGTAGAAATTGTGTAAGTGTTTAAGATCAGTTGGTTTTATAAGGTAAAAAAAACCGTTTATCTTATGTTGCATTTAAGTGTTGTTAAACCCAAACAAATACACAAACAACCAGGCTTTGCATCCTATCGTGACTTACAATTAAGAATTCGATCGTGAATTACGACTTCATTTCTTCACAACACCGCTCGTTTGTTCGTGACTACTGTATTCATTTTTGCATTCTAACCATGCAAGAGGAATGATGGTCATTTCCCTTTCTGGGTCATTTTTACACCATACATACAAAGGGACACAACTGCATGTGCTATCGGCGTATTGGACAAGATAAACGTACGTGAGTTGCCTCCAATATATTGTCTTCTATAGCTCACAGTTAATGTACCTGCAGGGATACATAATGCATGCAGCAGTCGACACAATTAATAAGACAGTTCTAACATACAACATCATTTCTTTTTTGATACCCTTATTGTAATTTCGAACCTTCAGAGCAGTAATACCTAGGTTGGTCCATACCATGTTCAAACAGTTCTGATTGGTTAAATAAGAAGGTCACGGGGTCAGAAAATAGAGTTTAAAAATGCATTTTTTTATAATCTTATTGTCTTAAATCACAAGGCATTGAACTTATATATTTGCTATATCACATCATCTAGAAGTTCTTTACCAAAGTTTTTCAAATTATGATCCTGGTTCATAACTGGCCCCGCCCTAGGAGTCACAATTTTACATTCTAATATATATAAGCAATCTTCAAAGGACTTCTTTAATTTTTCAAAGGAAAATCCTTAAATGACCTTCTTAACGATATCTATGCCATATTAAATGAAACATAACAGAAAAAAATCATTGTTTTTCTGCTGCAACAATCTCTGAAATTACTAATCTTTGCAGAATAACTATGTCACATGGTCATATGTGACCGGCCCAGGTGTATCATTGCCCTTTTGTGTTGGTACTTTAATGTGTTTTACACATACCATCTTATGTGGTATACATTCTGTTTATGTAGTTGTCATTAAACGACTGATAACATGACTCGTAAAGTGTCGTAGACTATAAATATTTGTGTACACAGTTTATACGATAAAACTTACAAGTAATTTAACATGGTATTTATTGTTAAAACTGCAATTAAGTTGATCGATATTAACTTTAAGATCGAATCCTTCACCACCGACTACATCTACACTAAATTCGTCTTTCAATTTTCATTGTAAATAGTCATAAATCATGTCATTTATGGGACATATTTGTTCACCCATCTGTCCTAAAAATGGATTTGAACGCTCGTGTATAGTACCTGATTTCAGTGCAATATAACTTGTTCAAGAGTTTATTCAGAAGATTGCGTTCTCATTCATTATACATGGACTGAAAAGTTGCATTTACACCGTACATTAATGGTCATGATTTCTGTTTTATGATAACATCTACATTGGTGTCACAATATTAACCATCAAACGCCAATAATGATGTGTATAACTCATCCTTTCATTTAAATGTTTTGCCATGCATTGGAATGTTGTAGTATCACATGTGTAATATTTCGTATCTGGTTATCATCTCTGAATATTTACAGTAATACATGTTAAACATGACCAGATGTTCACGTTTTATGTGTCGCCTTGTCGATACAGAAAGGGACTTTAAAAATTGGGACAGGGTTTCAAATCCGTCGATATCCCCAAATATGATGAATGATACTTGTACATTACATTACACGAAGCATGGTGGTAAGTTGTATATTACATCCAATATAATTGTAGGAGTAAGCTTGAATATTACATCCAATATAATTGTAGGAGTAAGCTGTCGGCAGCTTGTGGAGAGTTGTATATTACATCCAATATAATTGTAGGAGTAAGCTGTCGGCAGCTTGTGGAGAGTTGTATATTACATCCAATATAATTGTAGGAGTAAGCTGTCGGCAGCTTGTGGAGTGTTGTATATTACATCCAATATAATTGTAGGAGTAAGCTGTCGGCAGCTTGTGGAGAGTTGTATATTACATCCAATATAATTGTAGGAGTAAGCTTGAATATTACATCCAATATAATTGTAGGAGTAAGCTGTCGGCAGCTTGTGGAGAGTTGTATATTACATCCAATATAATTGTAGGAGTA
>Ga0224511_10002418_pt1 | contig 12551 bp, 13 predicted proteins | sample SF_May12_sed_USG_2_FD_169988 | JGI IMG/M metagenome (GOLD analysis project Ga0224511, IMG submission 169988) | Sediment microbial communities from San Francisco Bay, California, United States - SF_May12_sed_USGS_8_1 | ecosystem: Environmental > Aquatic > Marine > Sediment | place: USA... | reverse complement strand
CGGCGGCCCCGTCTTTCGACGCTCTATCCTGCATCCTCATGGCTTCTCCGTAATCACATCCACAGATTCGGCGCCTGCACGCCGGGAGGCGTCCAGCACTTGCACCACGGCGGATAGGGTCGCGTCCTTGTCTCCCCGCAGCGACACCACCTTCACCCCTGTCCGGGCCATGGAGGTTCTCAGGAAAGGCTCCAGCTCTTCTGGCTCCACAGGGCTCCCCTGGTGGAACACATTGCCGCTCTTGTCTATGGAGACCATGAGCGGTTCCTTGTTGGAGGTCGGCTCGGAGGATTCCGCATCCGGCAGGTCCAGGGCGATTCGCTCGTTGTTGATGAAGTCCGCCGTCAGAAGAAAGAACACCAGCAGAAGGAACATAAGATCGATCAGCGGTGTCAGGTTCATCGCGTGGCGGCTTCGTCGCCTGCCTTCAAATTCCATCCGCCACCTCCGTGGGGTGGACCACCCGGTCATCGGCCATGGGCATGCTCCTGGCGCCCAGCTTTTCCAGAGTCACCGATGCGTATTCCTTCATCACCGCCGCGCGACCGTCCGCCATCCCTTCCAGCATATGCAGGATGAACAGGATGGGGATCGCCACGGTCAGTCCTTCGGCGGTGGTGAGCATCGCTTCCCATATGCCCCCCGCCAGGGCGGAGGCGTTGACTTTCCCTCCCGCGTCCTGGATCACCTGGAAGGCTTTTATCATCCCCAGCACTGTGCCGAAAAGACCGATCAGCGGCGCCGTGTTGCCAAAGAACGACAAGGTGCGGAACCCGCGCTCCATCCGACGCAGCTGGAAGGAGCCTGCCCTGGAAGCGACCCGGCCCAGGTCCGCCACTCCCGATTTCCATGCCTCCAACATCGCCTTCACCACCGCCGCTTCCGGTCCCTTCAGTGAATCTATCGGAGTGGATCCGTTTTTTGGAGGGAGTACGTTCATATATTCGTCCGGTGAGGCCTGGCTCCTGCCCAGAAATGCAAAGAAAACCAGGCGCTCCAGCGCCAGCCCCAGCCCGGCCACCGAATAGGCCAGCAGAACCCATATCACCGGCCCTGATTTATCCGCCAATTCCCAAAATCCTGTCATCTCAATACTACGATCCTATTAGTTGTTTTTGATTTCCCATAACCCGATATCCGGCATCCCTGATGGTGTGGCCAAACGTCGGAGCATGCGGACCCGAGCCGCAAATGGAAAAAAGAGACCATGGCGCATTAACCAGCCAGTTTTTGCAAGGTGGCGTGGCGCCGCCGGAGGGCTATTTGTTTATCAGGCCCGGCCGACGGATGCTCCCATGGAAAAGATGGTCAGCGGTTGGGAGGAGGTGGATCTAAAGCGATATGGGCTGTGGACGGGGGCCAGTCATGGTTGATGGGGGTCACATATCCAGATGTTAAAATCCAGAGCCCATCTCCCTGGAAAAATACAGCGTCGGCCACGGCGCCCCCGCCCAGGGATCCGTGCTGGGGGGCGGACCGCACGCAACAACAGCAATCCTTGCAGATGATTTTGGTCTCGCCGGTGGTGGCGCTATCCATCATGTGAGGGCAGACCATCTGGGACATGGAGCGCTTTAACTGGTCGTGGCTGGTCTCCGGAATGGGGCGGATCAGGGTGATGTCCAAAGAACTTGATTCGCTGACAGACAGTTCCGGCGCCGGATCATCAGGAAAATGGCCCATCCCGCCAGCCTGCTCCATCGCCATATGCATGGGGCAATCCCCGGCCATAGTGGCCAGAGCCGGGCGAGCCCAAGCCGCCAACCAGACGAAGGTCATTAGAACCGCCAGACGGATAATTCGATCTGCCATCGTAAAGACAAAACACCCATTGAATTGATCGTATCAGTATAAGGCCCCGGGAATTGAGAAGTCAACAAGCTGGAAAGGACCACGGACCGGGGGCGATAAGTATGGGTATTGCCTGAAGGGGAGGTTATAGGTTAAACTTTGTCGTTGCTATATTAAGGAATGACCCATGGCGAAAATTGACGCGTTTTTTAAATTGATGCACGATCAGGGCGCATCCGATCTTCATATGGTGTCCGGCCAGCAGCCGATTATCCGACTTCATGGCGAACTGGAGAGGATCAAATATAAAGTACTTCAACCCGAAGAGTTGAAAACCATGCTTTATGAGATCGCCGCCGAGGACAAGATAAAGCAGTTCGAGGAAACCGGCGATATCGACTTCGGTTACGAGATCCCCGGCATAGCCCGATACCGCGCCAACTTCTTTAACCAGAAATACGGCATAGCCGCGGTGTTTCGCGAAATTCCCTCCACCGTGCTCACCAGCGAGCAGCTGGGCCTGGGCCCCATATTCAACAAGATGGCCACGCTCAACAAAGGCCTGGTGCTGGTCACCGGCCCCACAGGCTCCGGAAAATCCACCACCCTGGCCGCTATTGTGGATTACGCCAATAAAGTCCGCAAGGACCATATCCTCACCGTCGAGGATCCTATCGAGTTTGTGCACAAGTCCGCCTCCGCCGTGGTGAACCACCGGGAAGTGCATATGCACACCAAGTCTTTCGCCGCGGCCCTCAAAGGCGCCTTGCGCGAAGATCCGGACATCATCCTGGTGGGCGAAATGCGAGACCTGGAGACCATATCCCTGGCTTTGGAAGCCGCCTCCACCGGCCACCTGGTGTTCGGCACCCTGCACACCCAATCCGCCGCCAAAACCGTGGACCGCGTCATCGACGTTTTCCCCGCAGGGCAACAGGCCCAGATCCGCACCACCCTTTCCGAATCGTTGAAGGCGGTGGTGGCGCAGAACCTTTTCCGCAAGGCAGGCGGCAAAGGGCGGGTCGCGGCGCTGGAGATCATGATCTGCATTCCGGCCATCGCCAACCTTATTCGAGAAGCGAAAACCTTCCAGATTCCTTCATCGATCCAGACCGGAAAGAAGTTCGGCATGTGCTCGCTGGATGACGCCATTTTGGATCTGTTGAAGCAGGGGATTATCACCGCGGAAGACGCATATGATAAATCGATCCAGAAAGACAGGTTTGTCGGTTACCTGAAAGAGCCGCCAGACGTCTTCGGTTGATCGGGCGCAAGGGCCGACGGATGAGTTTTTCCGAAGCGGCAAACTTCATCAGGCAGCGCCAGCGCTTTTTGATCACCAGCCACGTTAACCCCGATGGCGACGGCATCGGCGCCATGATGGGGCTGGAGAGGGCCTTGCGCAAACTTGGCAAGGAGGGAATCATGATCCTGGAAGCCGAGCCGCCGAAGATCTTCAGCTTTCTCCCCGAATATGATCGCCTGAAAAGTCTTGCGGATTTCCAACATGCCCCGCAATATGACGCGGCCATCCTGGTGGACTCCCCCACGCTGGAGCGGGTGGGGAAAGTGGCCGACTTCCTAAAACCGGACATCCCAATGCTGAATCTGGACCACCACGTTTCCAACCAGTACTTCGCTCCGGTGAACCTGGTGGAGCCCACCTTTTCCTCCTCCGCCGAAATGGTATACCGGCTGCTGGTGGAGCTGGGCCTGGCGCCGGACAGCGGATGCGCCGAGTGCCTCTACACCGGGATCATCATCGACACCGGCAGGTTCCGCTTTTCCAACACATCGCCGGACACCTTGCGAGCCGCCGCGGCACTGGTGGCCGCCGGGGCGCGACCAGATATCATATCGGAAAAAATCTATGAAAAGAACACCCTGGAGACCACTCGCGCCCTGGGGAAGTTTATCGCGTCGCTAAGCCTGGAACTGGACGGGAAGGCCGCCGTAGGGTCTTTTGAAAACGAATTCTTAACTTCCGAGGAGTATCAGCGGGTGGAGACGGAAGGATTCGTCAACCACGCCTTGTCCATCGAGGGGGTGGAGGTGGCTGCGTTTTTGAAAGAAGTCGAAAAAGGGAAAACCAGGGCCAGCCTGCGGTCGCGGGGAGGAATGGACGTGAACAAGCTGGCGGGCGCTTTTGGAGGAGGCGGCCACTCCAGGGCCGCCGGATGCACCATCATGGCGCCCATGGCCCAGGCGAAAGCGCAATTGCTGGAGCAGATGGCCAAAAGGCTGGGATAGCGCGCCCCGCCTGGCCGACAGGCTGGGGCGCTCCCGAAAGGTTCAGTTACAGCTTTCCGTGGTGGATGGTACTTTCCCGAAGAGCAGCAGAAAATTCTCGAACGGTCCCATATTCTGCATAGCCTCCCACATGGAGCCCTGGAAGTTCAGCTTGCCGGTCATCATCCCCCCCATGGGGCCAACTTCTCCCTTGCCCATGGCGATCCAATGCTTGGTCTCGGCGTACATAAGAAAATCCCATTCCTTATCGAACATGGGGCCGGCGTCGGCGCATATGGCCGCGTTGTCCTTGTCCACAAACTTAAGCTGCACATGAGGAGAGCTGGGGCAATCGGAGCGGTATATTTCTATGATTCGAAATCCCCGGCCGTCCTTGTCCCCCTCGATCCAGCCGGACTCCTTGAGCCCCTTGGTCAAAACCGGATCCGCGTTCCAGGCGGCGCAGGCGGCCTTCCCCCACTCGTTGGAGAGCATGACCACAGGTTTGTCTTTGGATTCTGTCTGTTTTTCCGTCGCGGAAGCCGCGGTTTCGGATTTGGCCGCTTCGTCCTCCTGGGCCATGGCGGCGCCGGAGCCAAGAAGCAAGGATATGGCAAAAATAATAGCGATTCGCATCAGGATACCCCCAATATTTTAATAGTTTAGGCCGGATTTTTACGCTTTTGGGGCGTTTGGGCCGGACCACCGAGATATGGGTGATAGATTCACTAAAGGTGAGAAGGATTCATAATAACAAATGAAATCCCTCCAGCGGCTACAGCCCCGCCAACGCTTCCTCCAGCTGGATCTGGCTTTTGTAATCCTCGATCATGCGGATTCCATAGTCCTGGCCGATCACCACAGTGGTTCCCATGGTGGCGCCATAAGCGTTCAGCGCTTTCTGCCGCTCGTCCACCAGGATGATGAAGGGGCTTTGGGCATATCCCCCCGACATGGCGGCGCGCTTCCCCCCTTCCACCGTTCCGGACACGTAGTCCACAATTATGAATTCCACATCCGGATGGTTCTTAAGGGGACCGTGCAGGATGCTTTGCATATGGCTGTCGCAGATGGGGCACCACATGGCGAAATACAACACCACACCCCGCTTTTCCGCCAGGAGCCCGGCCAGAGTGTGGGGCTGGCCCCATATATCCGGCATGGTAAATTCCGGCGCCCGATCCCCCGGACCCAAAGTCACCGCTCCACCCTGTTTGTTCTCGCCGGAGGGGAGAAGGTCGTCGGTGACGCCGCATCCGGCCAAAAGCAGAAACGCCAGCAAAGGCGCCAATGATTTAGAATACATAAGTCACTCCTGCCGTTAAGATATCCGTGATCGGAAAGTTCTCCCCCCAGTCGTCCTGCTTCACCGCCCTGCTGTAACCCAGCTTGGTCATGAAGGATTTGTCCATGTTGGCGAAGGCGACCACCGCCGACACGGAGCGCTTGCGCAGTCCTGTGGCCGGGTCCGGCTCCCCGTCGATCACCGCCACTCCCTCCCACAGGTCGGAATAGGAAACGGTTAAAGTGATGGTGTCGTCGCTCTCCATGAAATAGGTGTATCCCCCGGAGAGGGAAAAGGAGCGCCGATCCCCCAGCTTCTTGTTGTACGGCTCCACCCAGTGGCCATACTCGCGGTTCACCGGGCGCTCGAAGTGAATGCCATAGGAGTATGCCATGGCCACGGTCCAGGGCCATATGGTCTTCTCCACAGAAGCCGAAGCGTCCAGCCGATAGAATCCCCGACCGGTGACATCGAAGCTGCGGCTGGCCTCGTCGAAAGGGGAAACCCCGGTGGGGAGGGTCAGCCCCAATCCCAGATAGGCTGCGGGGATCAGGTCCTCCAGGGTTTCCACGCTCCACACGCAGGTCACCACATCGAAGGTCTCATATAAAAGAGTCAGGGTGGTGTCTCCCGGGCCAGTGGAAGTGGTCCTGGAATTTTCATAGAAGTTTTCGTTGCGCACCATGGGGAGCACCGCGCTGATCTGCCACCTGTCAGCTATCCTTTTGCCATACCCCAGGTTCAGCCGATACTGCCGCAGGTCCGATCCTGGCGGATCGGGCAATATTTTCCCATCGCGGTTCCAGTAGCCGTCATATACCTCCATATCGAAAGAGAGGTCCATCATCCAATCCCCGGTTTTAGGCAGAACCAGCGCCGCCCCCCCGCCGCCGCCACAGCATGACCCCGCCAGGGCTGGCGAGGGCGCGAAGAGGAGCAGAACCGCAAAAACAAAAACGGCCAGGGCCGGGCGGACATAAAGTCCACCCAACCCCAGGCGTGAAAGGGAGCCAGTCATCCAGGTAATGGCAGGGCCATTCATGGCGATTCCATTCATGGCGTAACCAGGAAAGTCTGGTAATCATTGGACCCATTGGGCGCAGATCCGTCCGTGGTGCACTGGGAGCCATCCACAGACATACGGATGTAAATGCTGCCCTGGACCCCGGCCTTGGGCCCGGTCAATCCGCCGATCATGTAATGACCGCCTCCATGATCCATCATGGCGCCCCAGCTTGCCTTGTCGGTGGAAACCTCCACATGCGCCCCCCCGATATGGGGATAGGTGAACATGTCCTGTCGGGCGGCGATGAAGATGCGGAAAGTATCGGCGCCGGTCATTCCCTCATTGAAGAGGAAGTATGGCATGGGCTGCATTCCTCCTCCCAAAGCCATGATCCTTTTGGTCTGGCTCGAAAGCTTCGCCATGGCTGTATCTTTTCCGGCCATGGCCACATTCAGCATGAAGGTGGCGGTCTCCCCCTCCACGTTGACGCCAAGGCTCCACTTGCCTGCCATGATGTAATAAAGGGTGCAGGTGTATGTCCCGTCCCCGTTGTCCACCACAGCCTCGGCGGGTGTGCCATGGGTCATTCCCATGTCGGCGGTGGAGCGCATTCCGCCCCCCATATCCATCATCGGCGCCAGTGTGACCGCCAGACCAGGCGTCGCGACCCCAGCTTTTTTCACCTTCAGGGTGAACGACGATTTGCCCATGGCAGGAGGTGCGTCGGCGGAGTACTCAATCGCATAGGACGCGGTGGAAGCGGTGTCGTTATAGCCAGAGGAGCTGCCCGAGTCGGAGCTGCCACAGGCCGTCAGCGCCACGGCAAATAAAGCCATGGCAGCAATCGCATATCTGTTCATTCGTATTGATCCTTTTATTCTGATGTTTGCGGCGCCCGAAGGATGCCAGGCCGGTATGCCAGCCCATGGACCTCGCGCGGACGCCAGTTATAATTGCGGGGTTAATTCCCGCCATCGATGGTGAACGAAAGGATCAGGCTGTGGGGGGCCTGGGCTCCGGGCCTTGCTTGTGGGAAGAATATTTTGATTGACGGGCAAACCCCGCCACATTGATCAAGGTTTCAGGATAGTCCTCCTCCCCCCCCGTTTCGAGAATTGGAGAAGCTGTGGAATGGGATATGGAAGGACTCTCCGATACCGGAGAAGAGGGGCTGCAACGGGTGGCGCAACAGGGGCCGTAACGAAGCATCGAATTTCCCATTACAGGGCAGGTGTTTGTGGCGCCATGCATCGGGCAGGTTTCCCCCTTGCGGGTGGCGGCTTTCAGCAAGGTGTCCAGATCGTCCACCTTTGCGGGGCCAGCCGCGGCAAAACTATCCGGGATGGAAACCACTGCGGCATGGTGGGCTTCTGGTCGCTCCTTGGCCATCTCCGGGGTGTCGTCGTCCATCAACCCCATCATGGCGCACTCCTTGTGGGAGTCGGCCACGGCATGGGTCGGCGCCGCGCAAAGGACGACCAAGACAAGGGAGAAAACCGCTGGTTTCATATATATCTTAAATTGATGCTCGATATAACAGAATATCCTTCCCCGTGTCCCGCAGTCAACCACAGGACATGGGGATAAGAGAGAAGCCGGGCAAAAATAGTGTTTAAAGAAGCCAGTGCAGCTTTTATATATTGCGCATGCGTGATAATCATAAAGCAGACTCTGGCTCTAGGGAGGGGTGACTGCAGGTTGGTGGTTTGCCAGGTGGCGGCAAGGGGTGCTCAATAACCTCCCCGCTCAAATATCCTCCCCTTCGTTCCTTGCCACTGATTTCATCAGCCGCAAAAGCTCCTTGCTCTCCCTGGCGGTCAATCCCTTTTGCATCGCGGCCATCTCCTCCTCCGCCGCCGCTTCCAGCTTAGGGCGCAGTCTGCGCGCCTTGGCTGTCAGCCGCACCCGCACCGCCCGTTTATCCTCCCCGTCGGCCCATCGCTCCACATACCCCTCCCCCTCCAGCGCGCTAACAGCCCGGGCCACCGCCGCCTTGTCCAGCGATGTCCTCTGGCTGATATCCTTCTGCGTCAACCCATCCTGGACATACAGCGTGAAGAGGATGGGGTACTGCCCGGCGCCGATGCCGAAGGGCGCCAGCCGTTTGGCCATGCGGGCGGCCAGCCTTCGCCCGGTGATAGATATATACCTGCCCAGGGTATCGGAAAAATCAAATGCCATGACGTATCATCCTTTCGCCGGAGCCTTCGGCCCGGAGTGGGGTTGCACCCTGCGCGTCAGCCACACCAGACCCAGCATGACGCAAAAGAGCGCTCCCGATATCCAGTAAATGTCGCAGGTGGCCATCATCACCGCCTGCCGACGGATAGTTATCATCATCATGGTCAGCGCTCCGGGCATCTCCATCCCCCCCGCCACCATCTGGTCCAAGGCGTCGGAGGCCGGCCCGCCATACCATGTGACGTTTTCCACCAGGTGGGATTGATGCAGCGCCGCCCTGTTCTCCCACATGGTCACCGCCAGTGACGCGCCGAACCCCGCCGCCACCAGCCGACAGAAATTGGTCACCCCCGCCGCCGAGGCGATCTTTTCCCTGGGGATGCGGGAGAAGGTGATGGTGGTCATCGGCACAAAGAGGCACGCCATCCCAGCCCCCAGCACGAACCGGGGCATGGCCACGTCATAGAAGGTGGCGTCGGTGTTGAACCCGGCCTGCCAGAAGCTGGTGTAGGCGTATATGAGGAAGGCGAAGGTGCCCAGAATGCGGGCGTCCATCCTATGCACCAGGATCCCCACAAACGGCGTGATCAGCAGGGACAGGATCCCCGTGGGGGACGCGGCCAGCCCCGCCCAGCTGGCGGTGTATCCCATCTGGGTCTGCAGCCACAGAGTAAAGATGACGATACCGCCAAAAAACACCATGAACCCCATGCTCAACGTGAGGGTGCCCAGGGTGAAGTTCCAGTCACGAAACAGGGAAAGATCCACCACCGGGTGCTCCTCCGTCAGCTCCCAGGCGATAAAAAAGCTCAGCCCCATTGTGGCGGTGATGGCCAGGATCCACACATGGGCGCTGGAGAACCAATCGTGCGCATTGCCGATATCGAACAGCATCTGCAGGCTCCCCACACCGATCACCAGCAGGGCCAGGCCCACTGTGTCCACCGGTTTGCGAACCACCGGTGTCTCCCGGTCCCTCAAAAAGCTCCATGCGGAAAAAGCCGCCGCCACCCCCACAGGGCCGTTTATGTAAAATATCCAGGGCCACCCGATGTTGTCGGTGATCCAGCCCCCCATGATCGGCCCCACTATGGGCGCGACCACCGTGGTCATGGCCCAGAAGGAAAGAGCGGTCCCCCGCCGCTCCTCCGGATAGCAGCGCAGCAGAAGACTCTGGGAAAGGGGGATCATCGGCCCGGCCACGGCGCCCTGCAGAACGCGGAAAACCACCAGCGTCTCGAAGTTATGGGAAAAGCCGCACAGGATGGAAACAAACGAGAAGAGCAGAGTGCAGGTGACAAAAGTGCGCACTTCGCCAAAATTGGCGGCCAGCCAGCCGGAAAGAGGCACCACGATGGCGGTGGCCACGGCGTAGGAGGTGATGACCCATGTCCCCTGGTTCGGGGTGACCGCCAATCCCCCGGCGATGGCGGGGATGGAGACGTTGGCGATGGTGGTGTCCAGCACGTTCATGAAGGTGGCCATGGCCAGGGATATGGTGACGCCGACCAGCGCCCACCCCTTCATCGGCTCATAGTGGACCATCGTTTTATTCTTCCGGCGCGTTGGGAAGGGCCGCCTCCAGGCTTTCCTGATAAACAGTCTGCACCAGTTCATCCACCCCCTCGGCCTGGGCGGCGAACACGTCGCTGGCGCTAGGCTCCCTTTCCCCGACGCCCCCCCGCGCCAAAGGCTGGCCATCGCGGGAGGTGGTGTCCACCGTGGCCAGCATGGAAAGCCCCAGTATCAGGGGGGCGTTGGCCAGTTCCGATTTATCCAGATCGATGCGCACCGGCGCCCGCTGGACGATCTTGATCCAGTTGCCGGTGGCGTTCTGGGCCGGGAGGATGGAAAACACTCCCCCGGTTCCCGCGCCGAAACCGGCCACCTTACCGGCAAAGGTCACGGAGGAGCCGTAAAGGTCGCTCTTCAAGGTCACCGGCTGGCCCAGGCGGATGTGGCGCAGCTGGTTCTCCTTGAAGTTCGCCTCCACATAAACATCATCCAGCGGTATCACACTCATCAGGGGTCGGCCAGGGGCCACCAGCTGGCCCACCCGCACGGAGCTTTTTGCCACGTAACCATCCGCCGGGGCCAGAATCACCGCCCGCCGCATGCGCAGGAACGCCTCCCGCAAAGCCGCCCTGGCGCTCATGACCTGCGGATGGGCCGAGATCTCCCCTTCCCCCGCCAGGATTGTCGCCGCTTCCATATCCAGCCGGGAGGCCTCCAGGGAGGCCTTGGCCGATTCATAGACAGCCCTGGCCTTGTCGTATGTCTCCCGGCTCACCGCCTTTATCTCCACCAGCCCCTTGCGTCGCTCCATCTCATCGCGGGCCATGGCCAGGTCAATCTTTTTGGCCGCAAGAGCGGCTTTCAGCTGGGCGGCCCTGGCCCGGAAGTTGGCCACTGTTTGCACGCTCTGGGCCAGCTGCGCCTTGGCCTGGGCCAGGGCGATGGCCAGATCCGCCTCCCCCAGCCGAACCAGCGGCTGTCCCTTTTTTACAAACTCGGTGTTATCCACCCCCACCCACACCACCGTGCCCGCCAGCTGCGGCTCCACATGGTACATCCCGCCGGTCACGTATGCATTGTCGGTGACTTCCCGGAACTGCCCCGCCAGATACCACCACGCGGCGAGGGCCACGCCGCAACCGAGGAACACCCCCACCAGCGAGAGCAGGGCCAGCTTTCTGTTGTTATTTGAAGCCCGCGCCGCAGAGGCGCCCGGTTTGGTCTCGGTCATTGTTCTTCCACCTTTTCCATCTTGAATCCATCATCCCGAAAACCGCCTCCCAGGGCGGCGAACAGCGCCACTCTGGCCTGGGCCGCGTCTCCTTCCAGCCGCGCCAGGTCCCGCGCCTGGCCATATACTTCGTCCTGGGCCTGCAGAACCTCCAGGTAATCGTCCACTCCCTGGTCGAAGCGAAGCCCGGTGAGTTTGTATATCTTCTCCGCCGTGGCCAGCGCGCGCCGGGCGACCCGTATCCTGCGATCCAGGTTGTCGATCCGCGCCAACGCCTCCGCCGCTTCCCTGGCCGCGTGGATAATGGCGCGGTTGTATAACTCCACCGCCATGTCATATTCCGCCTCCGCCGCCCCCAGCTGCGCCCGCAAACCGCCTCCGTCGAAAATGGGCAGGTGGATCGCCGAGGTGGCGTTGTATATCAGGCTGCCGCCGGAGAGCAGCTTGGCGATCTCCAGCGACTGGAGCCCGACCAGGCCCCGCAGGTTGATATTCGGATAAAACGCCGCTCGGGTCGCTCCGATGGCGCTGGCCGCCGCCTCCACCCTCCACCGCGCGGCTATGATGTCCGGCCTGCGATGGGCCAGATCCAGGGCCAGCTTCTCCGGTGCGGTGGCGGCGGGGAGGATGACCGGGCCAGAAGGAGGGTCTATGGCCAATCCATCATCCGGCCCGCCGCCTGACAAAGCCGCCAGCATGTATCGCTCCCGGGCCTCCGCCCCCCGGAGGGCGAAAAGGGCGCCGGTGGCCACCGTCACGCTATACCTGGCCCGTTCCACGTTCAGCTGCGTCTCCAGCCCCTGTTTCGCTTTCTGGCGGATCATCTCCCGGCTGTTCTGGCGGGCCACCACGGCGGCCCCGGCGATATCCGCCAGGCGTCGGATATTTTGCAGCCGCAGATATGAACGGGTGATCCCCAGGGCCAGCGCCAGCCGCGCCGAATGAATGTTCGCCTGGGCGGCCTTGTGGGCGCTCACCTTCCCCTGGGCGGCCAGCCGGGCCGCGCCCCACAGGTCCAGGTCATAGGAAAGGTTGGCGGAAAGCTCGGCGGAGGTGTATGGATTTTTTAGAAAATCTGCGGGGATCCAGGAGTTCTCGCTCATCCGCTGGGCGGCCACATTGCCACCGGCGGAGAGGGATGGGGAGGTGACGGCTCCGGCGCCGCGGGCCACCTGTTCGGCCAGGCGGGCGCGGGCGACGGCGATCTTCATATCGGGAGAGTCGGCGATAGCCCGCTCCACCAAGGCGTTCAGGGCGCTGTCTGCGAAGGCCTCCCACCATTTATCCCGGGGCCAGTCGCCAGGCTGCACAGC